>PPYF01188273.1_pt1 | contig 23072 bp, 21 predicted proteins | sample 1559871 | NCBI WGS metagenome assembly PPYF01 (sample SAMN08240021, study PRJNA423297) | Human gut metagenome, whole genome shotgun sequencing project.
TGGTCCCGTTACCGGCCAGCCTGACGGCTGACACCCCGCAACCGGAAATCCCTGACAACCTGACGTGGGGCCAGAGCCTGGATTTAAACGTCAGCCTGCTATCAGCACTGGGGCAATGCAATCTGGATAAGGCAGCAATCAGGAAAATCGAATCATCAAGAGCCTCGCAATAGCGGGGCTTTTTTACGCCTGCAGTAAACCCGCGCATTCTCGTGCGCATATCAACCAAGAGCCTTTCGGGGTAGAGCTTGAGATAGGGCAGTGGTAACGCTGACCGCTCTTGGGCTGCCCATATCTACGAGAACAGGCTCAACCACCAAAAGGTATCAGCGAAATGAAATCATTAACCCTCTTCAATCAACCAATCCGTGTCGGGGAAGACGGCATGATCTGCCTCACCGATATGTGGAAAGCCAGTGGCAAAAGTGATGCTGAGTCGCCTTACCACTATCTGCGAAACAAGCAGACAAAAGAGTTCCTGGCCGAGCTGGAGAAAAACCACGAATCTGTGGTTTTCACTGCACGCGGCGTACATGGCGGAACCTATGGCGGGAAGTTTGTTGCTTACGATTATGCGGCCTGGTTAAACCCAGGGTTCAAGTACGCAGCTTATAAAATCCTCGATGACTACTTCACTGGAGAACTTCAGCATCGCAACAGCTTAAGTGCGCAGCTCAACATGAAGTGCCATGAGTTTGACCAGAAAAAGGACATGGCGAGCTTCTGCGGGCAAGGCCTCGCTGCATGGCGCTATACAAAGCCTGTGCTGGCCGCTGAGATTAATACCCTGGCTAACCAGCTGCAGATTACGATCCCAGGGCTTCAAGGATGAATAATCGCGTCATCGAATGCGCCTCCAGAGCGGGGCGAGACTTCTCTGAGTTCATGAAAGGCGAGAAGGGCATGATGCAAGTGCTGGCCTCGGTTGATCAGTTTGGCGAGCAACTCCGTCTCAACGGCTGCGTCAATCATCACTTTGTCAGTTACATGATGAGGAACTCGATCATGCAGGCATTCATGGACATGGCAAACGCCGAGAAGAAAGAAGAGCGCCGCCGTAAAAGAGCGGAAGCAAAAACGAAGTAGCCATTACAGAAGCTCTTCACTGAGGGTCATCGCCAATGACAAAGGGGAACAATATGGCAAGGCCGACTAAGTACGAAGAGGCGTATGTCGAACAGGCTCGCAAACTGTGCTTGCTCGGTCATACCGATGAAGAGCTGGCAGCATTCTTTGAGGTGGCTGTATCCACTATCTACGAGTGGAAGAACAATCACCCTGAATTTTCAGAGGCCATAAAAAAGGGCAAAGAGTTTGCTGACGCTGATGTGGTTAATAACCTCTTTAATCGCGCTATGGGTTACACAGCCACAGTGAAGCGAGAAGAGACTACAGCTGATGGATTCAAAGAGGTGAAGGCTGAGAAGCATATCCCAGGCGACACCACCGCAATGATTTTCTGGCTCAAGAACCGGCAGCGCAGCAAGTGGCGAGATAAGCAGGAAGTCGAGCAGACAGGTGAAATGGGCCTGACGGTTAACATTAAGAGGTTCACGCCAGATGGAGATAAATCTTCCTAACAACTGGTCGCCTCGCTCGTACCAGATGCCTCTGTGGGGCGCGCTGGAATCAGGCATAAAGCGTGCTGTAGTGTGCTGGCCTCGCCGAGCGGGTAAAGATGACCTCTGCCTTCACTGGTCAGCCATTCAGTGTATGACGAAGGTGGGCAACTATATCCACTGTCTACCTCAGGCCAATCAGGCGCGCCGTGCAATCTGGGATGCGGTCAACCCGCACACTGGCCGGCGCCGTATTGATGAAGCATTCCCCGAAGCTATCCGCGCATCAGTCCGCACTGACGAGATGAAGATAACCTTCGTCAACGGCTCGACGTGGCAGGTTGTTGGCTCGGACAACTACTCGGCGCTGATTGGTTCCGCCTACCTTGGTGTTGTCTTCTCTGAGTACGCACTGAGCAACCCGAATGCTTACGCCTTCCTGCGCCCGATCCTCGCAGAGAACGGTGGATGGGCGTTATTCATCTCGACACCTCGCGGCCGTAATCACTTTCACAAGCTGTTCCTCGGCGCCGACAAGAGTGAAGGGTGGTTTGCTGAACATCTCTCTGCTGAAACCACAGGCCACATCAAGCCTGAGGTGCTCGCTAACGAGCTGGCAGAGATGATTGATGAGCGAGGCGAGGAGGAAGGTAAGGCGCTTTACGAGCAGGAATACCTCTGCTCATGGGATGCAGCTATCCCCGGTGCCTACTACTCACGCATGCTTGCTGATGCCACTAAAGACGGAAGGATTTCAAATGTCCCATACGACCCAGCTTTCCCGGTGTATACGGCATGGGATTTGGGGATCGGCGATTCTACCGCCATCTGGTTCGCTCAACTTATCGGCAAAGAAATCCGCATCATCGACTTTTACGAAGCCTCCGGCGTTGGCCTCGACCATTACGCCAAGGTCATCAAAGACAAGCCTTACAGCTATGAGAGACACATTCTTCCCCACGATGTTATGGCTTCCGAGCTTGGAACGGGAACTACTCGATTCGAGACCCTACGTAAGCTCGGTGTTCGTGTTGAGGCGCTACCAGCCAGTCGCGTTGATGACGGAATAAGCGCTGTGCGCATGATGCTGCCTCGCTGCTGGTTCGATAAGACGAAGTGCGAGAAGGGTTTGAATGCTCTGGCTCAGTATCAGCGTGAATGGGACGAGAAAGCGAAAGCCTACAAGCCTCGACCGCTGCATGACTGGACATCACACGCAGCTGACGCCTTCCGTTACCTCGCTGTCGGCACAGATAAATACCGGCCAGAGCGTCGAGCTAATAGCAGGGCGCGCATGGCAAACACTGAATACAACCTCTTCGGGTGAAATCATGGGTGAAGCAGTTAAAGCAGTTGGCTCCATCATTGGTGGGGTCACTTCCGCTATTGGTCTGGGCAACTCTGGCTCAACCACAATCAAGACCGTAGACCCGGTTAACACAGACGATGCGCTTAATCAGGCTGACGACCTGTTGCGGCGCCGGCAGCGCAAAGGCGTGAACGCCAACATCCTATCAGGTGCTGGCGGCGATAGTTCCGTAGCAGCAAGCTCTTCAGGGCAGAAAACACTATTAGGTGGGTGAGATGAGTAAAAGCCAGGAAGAACTGCTCGACCAGATTATGCGTGACCAGTCTTCCATGGAGAACTCACGCAAAACGTGGGAGCAGCACTGGGAGGAGGTCGCTGAGCGATGCCTGCCTCGTGCATCAGGCTTCACGAGAAAGAAACAAGACGGCACCAAGCGGTCAGAGAAGGCCATCGACTCAACGCCTATTCTCGCACTGGAACGCTTTGCAGCAGCTGTAGAGTCGGTCGTAACGCCTCGCACGCAGACGTGGCATGGCCTGCAGAATGAGCGATTCGCGGATGACAATGAGGTACAAGAGTATTTTGAAGAATGTACACGCATCCTGTTCCGTCTCCGCTATGCACCGTGGTCCAACTTCGCCAACCAGATGAGTGAGAACTACATCTCGATTGGTGCTTTCGGTAATGGTTGTATGTTCGTCGATGAGCTTCCCGGCAAGGGCATGCGATATGCGTGCTATCCGCTGCAGGAGATTTACTTCGAAGAGAACTATCAGGGGCTGATTGACCTCGTACACCGTAAGTTCAGCCTTACTGCTCGTCAGGCAGTGCAGCAGTTCGGCAAAGAGAATCTGCCTGAGTTCATCCAGCGCGCGTCAGAGAATGCGCCGATGACAAAGTACGACTTCATCCACCGCGTGGCGCCCAACGAAAACGTTCGATACGTGAATGGTGAGCCTGTCGCTGGCCCCGAAGGTATGCCGATCGCCTCGTACTACATCAGCGTGTCAGGCAAGAAACTGGTCCGTAAAGGTGGATATCACACGATGCCTTACTGCATCGGTCGCTACCAGAAGTCGCCTGGCGAGACGTATGCGCGCGGTCCGGGAATGACGGCTCTGCCGGATATCAAAGTTCTGAACGAGATGAACAAAGAGACGCTCATCGGCGCTCAGCTCGCTAACCGGCCTCCCGTACTGGTAGCGGACGATGGCGCGCTCGATGCCTTCTCTCTGGTGCCGGGCAGCATTAATGCCGGTGCTGTAAGCGCGCAGGGTAATGCATTGGCTATCCCGTTCAATACGGGTGCTCAGCCGCAGCTTGGTCTGGAAATGATGGACCAGAAGCGCAAACTGATTAACGACGTGTTCCTGGTGACGCTGTTCCAGGTTCTCGTTGATAACCCGCAGATGACCGCGACGGAAGCTATGTTGCGCGCTCAGGAGAAGGGTCAACTACTGGCGCCGACGATGGGCCGCATTATGTCCGAGCAGCTAGGGCCGATGATTGAGCGTGAAGTCGATATCTGCGCACGAATGGGCCTGTTCCCGCCTCCGCCGCAGCAGCTTGTTGATGCCGGCATGGAATTCGATATTGATTACCAGTCTCCGCTGATTCGCCTGCAGAAGAGTGAAGAGGGAACTGGCATAGCGCAAACCCTACAGATGGCGACGTCGATCGCTCAGTTTGACCGGAGCATCATGGGGCTGTTCAACTTCGGAGATATCATGCGCGAGTTCGCTGATATCAATGGCATGCCACGCACGCTGATTAAAGACCCGGAAGAAGAGCAGGCGATGAAAGAAGCTCAGGCGCAGCAGGCACAACTAAACAACTTGCTGCAGGCCGCGCCAAACATCGCAACCGCTGCTGACAAAATTGCTTCGGCTCAACAGAAGTTTAATACCCCACTACCCGCACCTCAGTAAGACAAAACCATGACAAAAGAGCTCATTGCCGAGCGCTATAAACGCGCCCGGGAGTTAGCCATGTCCCGCGCATATCGACACGTGTTTGGCGAGCATGGGTCACGCACGAAAGAGCAACAGATGGTGATAGGCGACCTGATGAATTTCAGCAAGCTTCTCGCCACCTCTGTAGCTATGTCAAAAGTGACCGGCTCAATAGATACACACGCAACGATGCTCGCAGAAGGTCGCCGGGAAGTGGCTCACCGAATAATCAATTACACAACGCTGGATGATGCACAAATCCTCCTGGCAATCTCGAAACTGGACGAGGCATTGAAATCGAATGTTTAAGTTATCCAACTTCTTTCACAAGCAAGAGCTTGCAGGGGAACCCGCAGCCCCAGGATCTGAAGCTCCAGCACCTGCACCTGAGGTTTCAGCTCAGCCTGCAACGTTGTTAGGTAGCCAACCGGCCCCGACGCCTGAAGTCCCACCGGTAGTTGAGCCCTTCCTCAAAGAACTACCTGGCGCGGATGACAAAGAAGGCTGGTCTGCGCTTTACGCCAAGATGGGGCGGCCTGAAACGGCAGAGGGTTATGAACTTCCTGTACCTGAAGGTGATAGCGGAGAGTTCGCAAAGACAGCCTCTCAATGGCTGCATGAAGCGGGACTCAACAAACAGCAAGCTCAATCACTTGTCGCGCAATACAACGCCCACGCCGCTGCTCAGGCAGAAGCGCATCAGGCTGCTATTGCTCTGCAGGTTGAGAAAGACATGACTGCAATCAAGCAGGAGTGGGGCGCTGACTTTGATGCCAATAGCGCAATCGTCAGTAGTGCAGTGAAAACTTTCGCGCCACCTGAATTCATCGAAATGCTCGACAAGTCCGGGCTAATTAACAGCCCGGTCATCGCAAAGATGTTCCTCAAAATCGGCTCAGCAATCGGCGAAGACAAATCGGTTGCAGCTAAAAAGAACTCTCCGCAGGGCGGTGAGAACGACCTCGCTCAACGCCTCTGGCCGGGCATGAGTTAACTAACTGGAGATTTACTGAATGGCTACACTTTCTGGAAAGTACACCCTTCTGGATGTGGCAAAGACTCTTGACCCGGATGGCAGCACTGCTGCGGTGGCTGAGTTGCTGTCACAAGACAATGAAATGCTGATGGACATGCCGTGGTTTGAGGGCAACCTCCCTACGGGCCATCGCATCACAACCCGAACTGGCTTGCCGGATGTTATCTTCCGTAAGCTCAATGGCGGCGTTCCGCCGAGCAAGGCGACCACGGCTCAGCTTGATGAAGCGTGCGGTATCCTTGAAGCCCGTTCTGAGATCGATAAAGACCTGGCGATGCTGAATGGTAACAAGGGTGCCTTCCGTCTTCTTCAGGCGAAGGCATTCATTGAAGCGATGAACCAGCGCATGCAGCAGACCGTGCTTTACGGATCTACTGAAACGACGCCAGAAGCCTTCCTCGGCCTGGCTCCTCGCTACGGGTTCGCACCATCCAACGCATCTGCAGCTCCAAACAAGGTCAACGTGATTGATGCAGGCGGCACTGGTTCTAACAACACTTCTATCTGGCTTGTAGGCTGGGGTGCTAACACCGTTCACGGTATTTACCCGAAAGGCTCACAGGCTGGCTTAATCCACAACGACCTGGGTGAAGGTGACGCATTCGACGTTAACCAGAACCGCTTCCGGGCATTCATGGACCAGTATCAATGGAAGTGCGGCATCGCCCTTCATGACTGGCGATATGTAGTCCGGATCGCAAACGTTGATGTTACCGCGCTGACCAAAAACGCATCAGCAGGCGCTGACCTGATCGACCTGATGACTCAGGCTCTGGAAAAAATCCACAGCCTTTCCGGTGTCACTCCGGCGTTTTATGTCAACCGTACTATCCGTAGCTTCCTGCGCCGCCAGAACGTAAACAAGGTTGCCTCCGGCACTCTGATGTACGACGAAGTGGCTGGTAAGCCGGCACTGCGTTTTGGTGAGGTTCCAGTCCGTCGCGTTGATGCCCTGGGCATCGCCGAAGCTCGCATTGTTTAATAAGGAGTAATGCATGTATCTCGATAAGCAAGCTGAGTTCTCGGACAGCCAGGCGGTTACTGCAACAGCAATTTCCACCAATGTCATGGACCTGAACACAGCATTTAACTACAACACCGGGGTTGATATCGGTACCGGTGAAGATGTTTACCTTGTTGTTCAGGTTGATGCCGCCGCTGCCGCTGCTGGCGCTGCAACCGTCCAGGTAACTCTGGAATCATCCGCTGCTGCGGGGCTGACCAGTTCAACTGTCCACTTCACTTCGGCAAACTATGCGCTAACTGACTTAACCGCGGGCAAAACGTTGTTTTCAGTTAAGCTTCCGAGCGGAACATACCTGCGGTATCTCGGCGTTCGCTATACCGTAGGCACTGGCCCGCTGACAGCCGGCTCTTTCTCCGCGTTCCTGGTGAAAGATGTTGAGGCGTGGCGTGCATACGCTCGCAACTACACCGCGTAATAACAGGGGCTTCGGCCCCTTTCTCATTTGGTGAAATATGGCAACCAGAATCGAAATCATCAATAGGGCATTAACCAAACTCGGAAGTGATCGCCTGATGAGCGAGGCTGACGACAATGCTGCATCTCGAGCCATAGAGGCTATCTATGATGGGCTGCTGGATACTCTCCTGCGCACATACAGATGGTCTTTTGCTATTAAACGGGCTCAGTTAGCGCTGCTATCGAGTGAGCCTTTGTTTGGCTATCAGTTCCAATACCAACTCCCTTCTGATTGCATCCGTATAGATGCGATCACTGATGTGGTCAATCAGGAGTGGTGGAATCACGACTGGTGTGGATACAACTTGCCATACCCGCGCTATCAAGTTGAGGGGCGTCAAGTCCTCACCGATATGGAGTCGCCGGTATATATCCTCTACGGCGCTAGAATGCCAGACCCAACGAATTATGACGGAGCCTTTACTGATGCGTTCGCTTGCAAGCTTGCTGTAGAGCTTTGTGAAACCATCACTCAGTCTTCGACAAAGAAACAGGCTGCTCTTCAGGACTTTGATATGGCTATTAAAGCGGCGAGAGCAGCAAGCGCAATCGAAAGACCTCCTATCAAGCAGCAGGACACATCCTGGTATACATCGAGGTTATAAATGCCTTCAACATCTCCAGCCATCAATAGCTTTAACGCCGGTGAGTTCTCCCCGCTAATGATGGGGCAGACCGATTTCAACAAATGGAAAAGCGGCTGCAAAAAGATGCTGAACTTTATTCCCCGGTCGCAAGGGCCGGCAGAGCGCCGCGGTGGGACTTACTTTGTCAGCGAAGTAAAAAACTCTGCCAACCGCGTGTGGTTGGCCAGGTTTGAGTACAACACAACTCAGGCATTTATTCTTGAGTTCGGCCCGGGTTACATCCGCTTCTATTCAGATCACGGCGTGGCGCAAGATGACTCAGGAAATCCACTTGAGGTTGCGTCACCATATACAGCAGGTGATCTGACAAACGAGGATGGGGCTTTTGGCCTTTCCATGGTTCAGAGCGGTGATGTGATTTACATCTGCTCTTATGCTGGCGATAAGCCTCCGTATAAGCTATCAAGATTCAGCAATACAAACTGGACTCTTGAAGCGTTTGATTATGCATCGGCCCTTGGGCCTTTTGACAATATCAACTCAGATCGCACTGTAACTGTCTACACAGATCAGTTTCGAATCTGGTCAGCAGATGGGGCAACTCGACCTGACGGCACGCCAACTACAACAAGTTTGTGCACGATAACCGCGAACTCTGCAATATTTGAGGCTGGTCATGTTGGCGGGCTGTTTTATATCGAATCCTCAACTGACGCTGTCGATGACGGGACCGGCCATTCAGGATACATATCCGCCTGGTCTGCTGGCACAACAGAGACCTTTACCGAAGGTTCGTTCTGCCGCAGTGATGGAAAGTATTACGAGGACATGAGCGGCGACCATACAGGCAACACACAGCCAACCTGGACCGCTGGCGCTCACCGAGATGGCAGTGGTAGCGACGCGGTATTGTGGCGATATTCAAATGGCGGTTGGGGAGTCATTGAGATTACCGCAGTGAACAGCGCAACCGAGGCTGTAGGTAAGATCAGAACTGAATTGCCGCCGAGTGTACGCAACACCACAGGTAAAACCTATAAATGGGCCTTTGGTGATTGGTCATCCGAGAAAGGGTTTCCGACAAAGGTCGCATTCTATAAGAGCCGGCTGTGCTTCTCAGGCCGAAATAAACTGTGGTTCTCTGTCGCGTCAGATTACGAAAACTTCACTCCAATGTCAGATGGTTTCGAGGTGCAGACCGATGACTCGATCAACGTGCAGATTGAAGCCGACTCGACCAACGTCATCCAGTGGCTGGCGGCCAGTAGCTCTTTGCTGATTGGCACCGCGGGTAACGAATTCGCATGCTCTCCATCAACCACAACAACCGCTTTTGGCCCGGATAACATTCAGATTGTCCAGGAATCTAAATACGGCTCTAAGGGCGTCAATGCAGTTATCGTTGGCGATACCGTCCTGTTTATCCAACGCGCAGGCAGGAAAGTACGCGCCGTAACCGCTGATTACCAGAGTGGCACATACAGCTCCGTTGATCTTTCAGTCATTGCAGAGCATATCACCTCAACAGGAATAATCGATTTTGCCTGGCAGCAGGAGCCGGACTATGTGGTTTGGGTCGTGCTGAATAGTGGAATCCTGGTTGGTCTTACTTACAACTCTGAGCAGGAAGTTATTGCCTGGCATCGACATGATGTCAGCGGCGTGGTGGAGTCTGTAGCGACTATACCAGGGCCGGATGGAAACAGGGATGATCTCTGGATAGTCGTCAGGCGTACTATTAACGGTGTTCCGCGTCGGTATGTTGAGTACCTTCATGCCGCATGGGATTCCTATACCGAATCTATTTCTGATGCGTTTTACGTTGATTGTGGGCTTACATACAACGGTAGCGCAGTCACGTCATTGACAGGGCTTTCTCATCTGGAAGGAAAGACTGTGGCAGTTATGACCGATGGCGCAGCACATCCTGACCGCGTCGTGTCAGGCGGAGCTATAAGTCTTGAATGGTCAACGACCGTAGCTCATGTTGGTCTGCCGTTTACCTCTGAGATGGTGACTTTGCCTCTTGAGGCTGGCGGTACCGCAGGTACGGCACAAAGCCAAACCAAACGAGCAAACGAAGCTGCGATCAGGTTCGTAAATACTCTTGGCGGCAAGATGGGAATAGAGGGTGGAAGATACCTTGATGTTATCCCAACTCGCGATTATCACGACCTCATGGACCAGGCTCCGGGCCCGTTCACAGATGACAGAAAGCTAACACTCCCATCGCAATATGATACAAATGCGTGCCTTCGAATCGTTCAGGACCAACCGTTACCTATGACGGTTTGTGCTATCTATCCTCGTGTATGGACATCAGGCGAATGAAAATAATCGACTTTGAACCAGAGCACATCCTGCAGATTAAACCACAAGATAGGCAATCCTATATTCAGCTGACAATTGAATATGGACAACTTCTGGCAGATGGCAACTGCTTTACCGGGGTACACGAAGGTAAGGTGGTTGCAATTGGTGGAATCATCCCTGTTTGCCCTGGTCGAGGCTTCATGCATCTCATTGTCTCAGAAGGCATCCCACATCAATGGATAAAATTATTCCGTGCGGCCAGGCGCCTTATTGATGCCGTGCAGGATGATTATATTCGACTTGAAACACTGAGTGGATTTGAAGAGGCCGACAGGTGGCTTGAACTGCTTGGTTTCGAATTTGAAGGCGTTCTTCGCAAAGTCATGCCTGATGGCTCTGATGCGAAGTCATACAGCATAGTGAGGGATTAAATGGCCGCAGCAGCATTGCCCTGGATTGCCGGGGGAGCCGCGGGACTTGGCGCTTTGAGTAATTTAAGCAGCGCCAGTAACGCATCAAAGCAAAGTAAGGTTAACGCCAAGTTGCTGGACCAGCAGGCTAAAACTGTCGCCCTGCATACAGGGTCTCAGGTTGGGCAAATCCGCAGCCAGGGCGCACAGGTGGCAGGCCAGCAGGCTGCAGCATTTGCTGATAATGGCACAGGGACGGGCGGCAGTAATGCGCTTATCCAGAGGTCATCAGCAATCGACACGGAGCTGGATGCAGCGAATGCAAACTACAACGGCTTGCTGCAGGCGGCTGATATAAGTAATCAGGCCAGCGCCATGAGGGCTACAGCGAAGGCCCAGCGTCCAGGGCTTCTCAGCTTGCTGGGCGGGGCGGCCAATACAGCCGGCGCCTATTACAGCACAAAGTCGATGATGAAATAAGGTGAGTCATGGCAAGAATCCCCATTTATCAGCAGCAGGTAGGTATCAGGGCTTCTGGCTCATCTCCCATCATGACGCTAACCGAAACCACTGACAGCCAGATGTTCCAGCAGGGACTGGGTAGTATCGTTAATGTTGCAGAGCGGCTTGGGCAGCAACAGCAAGCTGTGAAGAATACACAGTACATGACGGACTTCGTTAATTCACAAACAGCTCTGTCGCAATCGCTGAACGAAGCTCAGCAGAAATCACGCACCGGCATCGACTATATCCCAGCCTCTCAGGAAATCCTCAAGCAGCATCAGCAGCAGTTCTTCGACGCTCACCCTGACCTGACTGAGGGAGAGCGAAAGGATTACACCCTGCGCTGGGCGCAGCTGCGGGGCCAGACAGAGAATCAGGCTATCAACTGGGGCCAGAATCAGGCTAAGCAAATTCAGGTTGCCAACCTTAACGACAGCGCGTCAGCGGTTGGTAATGCCATCCTTCAAGACCCCGACTCAGCGAAATCGCTGGCGATCGCACATCTGCAGGCGATTGACCAGAGCGACCTTGACCCGGCAACGAAAGCCGAGCTGGCAAGCCGCTCGCGCAACGTATGGGCACTGTCTGCTGCGCAATATGGTATTCAGAAAGACCCGCAGCACGTTATCGACCAGTACAGTACCTTTCAGGCTGCGCAGGCGGCAGGCTCATCTGATGGCGTAAGTGCACCATCAGGATCATCAGGGACGCTTGCGACCCGCAATAACAATCCGCTCAACATCCGTTATTCAGGTAACAACTGGGTAGGCAAGGGCGACGATAATGGCACAGGTTTTGAACAGTTTGATACTGCTGACCATGGGTTTCGCGCCGGACTGAAGCTGATGCGTAACCATATTGCTAACGGCAACGACACGCTTACCAGCCTTATCAGCAAATGGGCGCCGGCAGCGGACAAGAACGATCCGGTTCAGTACGCGCAGTCCATCAGCCAGCAAACCGGCATTCCAGTAGATGCGAAGTTAAACCCTAACGATCCGCAGCAGATGACGGCCGTTGCCAGGGCAATGGCAAGGCAGGAAGGCTACGGGGCACCTTTAAGTGATTCGCAGCTCAACCGAGCCTGGTCATCCCTGAACGACCCCAACCAGCTCGCGCCGGGCGTGCCATGGGGGCAGCTAACGCCTCAGCAGACCAATGGCATCATCAATCAGGCTCAGGCAAAGGTTGACCAGCAGAACACACAGCGCCGCCTTCTCATGCAGGACCAGATGAAGAACGATATTGCGCTGATTGAGTCTGGCAATCCCGTAAACAACCCAATTAGCCATGAGCAGTGGCTCAGCACCGCGCCGCATGACGCCACCCCTGAAGAGCTAACGTTGCTGGATAAGCAGTATCAGCAGTACGCCATGCTCAATCAGTTGCAGCCCATCTATTCCGACATCAACACGAAGTCAGCAGGGCAGGGACTGGCAGCCGTGCAGAGCATCAGGCCAGACGGCAGCGAAGATGACTTTGCTTTCCGGCAGCAACGCTATCAACAGGCTGTACAGAAGTATCAGCAGGTGATAGGTGCGCGAGAGAAAGACCCTGGCGGATGGCTGACTCAGAACTCGCCAGAAGTGCAGGCAGCATATCAGGCGTATCAGCAAGACCCGTCACAGGGTGCGGCGCTGGCGCAGGCGATCATGGTTGATAAGTCACGACTCGGCATCAAGAGCAAGGATATTCTTCCCGATGCGCTAACTGACGGAATCCTGCAGCAAATTGACACAAACAAAGAGCAAAGCGTTCTGGCAATCCAGTCCGTTGCTAACCAGTTTGGCCCGTATGCTGACCAGGTGATGCAGCAAGTTCAGAAGAAGGCTGGGCCGGCGCTGCAGGTAGTGATGGCCACTGACAATCCGCGCGCGGCAAATGCCCTGTGGCAGAACCGAAACGTCAAGACCGCAGAACTAAAGGACGCCATTAACACTGCGAATCAGGGTGCTTCAGATTCAGCTGATAGCGAATGGGCAGCTCAGTCGAAGGATTTCGCTTCAACGATGGTTAATCAGCCTGGTGGGGTTGGTGTCTGGAACAACTTCAACGAGCAGGGACGCCGCCTTACCTACCTGAACATCCAGAAAGGCATGAGCCCCGGGGATGCGGCAAAGCAGGCCTATCAGGATGTGCTGGGCTCTCAGTATCAGACGCAGGGGACATGGCGCCTGCCTGTGAAGTATGGGCTGGATATGAGCGATGTGAGTGACGGTGCGAGCCATTATCTGGAAAACCTCAAAGCAGACCAAATTATGCCGCTGCATGGCGACCCTCGCTTGGGTGATGAGGTAAACCGACAGCAGAGTCTGTCACGCATTCGTGATAATGCTGAGTGGGTCACTAATGCTGATGAGTCGGGCCTGCTGCTGACGCTGAATGGGCTTGTTGTTAACGACGCCAGCGGCAACCCAATCACAGCTAAATTCAGTGACCTGTCAAAGCTTGGCCAGCAAAATCGCGGCATCGGGAACAGCATCAGCAAGTTCTTCTCCGCACCAACTAAGTTTGACGCCACTAAAGGCGGAGTGACGCCGCAGTCCGCGGTGTTTGGCGATAACTTCCTTAAAGGTGTGCAGCGTTGACTATTTATACCCAAGACCCCGGGCAGGGGATTAACCAGCCTATTGGAAACGCCCCGTCCGGGCTTGGTGAGTCACTGGCGGCAACATTTGAGCAGGGCTTTGATGAGGGCCCATTTAACTCAGCCCTACGCCTAAACCGGGCGTATGGGCAGTTAAACGATCCTGATTCACCCGTCATTTCCAAAACGGAAGCAGATGCGACGCTCAAGCAGTATGGCGTCAAGAGCATCAACATACCCGATGAAGGTGTAACCAAAACCTATCTGGATAACGTGGTTTCTGCGCGCAAGGATGCACTTGCAAAGCAGCAGATAGCCGCATCTGCTCCGTCAGGTTTTCTTGCCACGCCGCTCAATGTGCTTGCTAATTTTGGCGGCGCAATGGCCGACCCGGGAAACCTGGCTCTTGCTCTCGTACCTTTTGCCGGAGAGGCCAGAGCGGCAACGCTTTTAGGTCGAGCTGGAGAGCGATTCCTGCAAGGCTCCCTGATGGGTGGCGCCCAGACGGCTATTTCTTTGCCCAGCACAGTTATGGCACAAGCAGCTGAGGGTGAAGATTACACACTCGGCAATGCCATGGAAAACCTGTTTTATGGCACTGTTGGTGGCGGACTCCTGCATGCCGGCGGTGGGGTGATTGCGGATATAGTGAGAGGCAGGCGCACGACAGCTTCCGCAGAGGCTACATCAGGATCACCCACAACAGAGTCGGCTAGTGCTACTCGAGTATCAAACATCCGCGAAGAAACAACGATACCCTTCATGGATGAAACCATTGCGCGCGAGGCTGAAAACTATGCCTATAGCCGGGCATACGACGATATTATGCCCGGTTACATTGGTGAGCTTAATGCATTGCAAACGGGATTCAGTCCAGACGTAGGCGACCTACGCGCTCAAATTGCTTCAAACGAACATCAGGCTTCTTTGCTGGACGCAACTCTGAATGATCGCGTAGCTCAGTATCAGCAGCAACGAGTTAAGTTTAGAGAAGCGAAGCAGCGTGCGCAGCGCGATATAGAAATCGAGAAGCAGGCCATCCAGGACAGGAATAGCCAACTTAACTCATTGATTGAGCGAAATGCAGTTGCTGAACGAGCGAGAGGCGATCAGGCGTCAATAGCTCGAGGTGATATCCCTGATTCATTAAAAGGCAGGATAGAAGCCAGAGCAAATGAAATAAAGGCTGGTTTACAGCGAACACCACTCGCTCAAGGTGTGCGCACTGCAGCACAACGTATTGACGAAGCCCACTGGACTCAGCGCCAGAACGCTTTCAGGGCAGGCCTGTCCCACATGATGCAGGGTAAGTCACCTGATGTAGAGCCATTTTTCGACATCACGGCGCCGGAGTTGCGCGAGCCTGCAATGGAGCGCATCCGTAAAGGCCCACAAAGTGATACCGAGCCATCTACAGTGAATGCCAGTCGTGAAGCTGACACCGATTACCAGCGCGCCTCTCGTGATGATGCAGACCTGCTGAATGCTCAGGAAGACTTTGAAGCGGAAATGAACCTTGCCCGGCAGCGTGTAGAGGATCTGGACTCGCCAGAGCTTCGTGAGGCATTAAGCAACATCCAGAAAGAAGCGAATGATGAAAGCCTCGTTAAAGGTTATCAGGCTTATGCCGCCTGTATGCTCAGGAGAATTTAATGGCAAACCAGTTTCTTACTCAGTGTGAGCAGGCAGTAAATAAGGCTGCCGGCAGAGAGCTTTCAGAGCAGGAAATGGAAGTTCTGGTGCGTGATATGGAAACCACCGTACAGCGCATCAGGGCGGAGAATGAAGGCATTTCCCTGGAAGATGCAGCACTGCGCGCAGCTAACGAGCTTGGTAATCAGGAGAAGTTGGCAGCGGTTATCGAGGCCAGAAACAAAGCTCTGAACACCCGAATCGCTGCCGAACGCTTGGCGTTTCTGCGTGACAGTTTTGCAGATCGACCCGACATTGGCCTGTCGGCAATTCTGGTAGGGCGAAACGAAGCACGCACAGGAAGTCGCTCATCCGCCTCGGCCGAACAGTTCCAGCTACGCTCAAAATACCTGTCAGGCCTGAATCACGATCTCGAGCAGGCTGACGTGTTAAAGTTCCTAGCTGCTGGCACAAACGACGCGGAAGTTGCAGATGCAATGTGGCGCATCGGCAAAGGAGAAGATACCGCGGGTCTGCGCCCGGAGTCGCTGAAAATTGCCCAAATAATCACGAAATGGCAGGAGGCAGCGCGAATTGACGCAAACAAGGCTGGTGCATGGATACGCAAGACGACGGGATATATTGCGCGGCAGGGGCATGACATGATGAAAATCCGCGCTGCAGGCTATGAGGCGTGGAAAACAAACATCCTGCCTAGGCTGGATGAAGCCACCTTTGATGGTGTTGCTGACCGCGATGCATTTCTGCGCAACGTGTACGACGGATTAGCTTCAGGAGTTCACCTCTCATCAGAAAAGCCGGACTGGATGAAAGGCTTCAAAGGTTCGCAGAACATTGCCCGTCGCGCCAGCCAGGAGCGCGTGCTGCACTTTAAGGACGGTATCTCATGGCATGAGTACAATCAGCAGTTTGGCGTCGGTAGCCTGCGAGAAGCTATTTTCGGCGGGCTGGAGTCATCAGCAAGAAACACAGGGTTGATGCGAGTTCTCGGAACCAACCCGGAGAATATGGTCAATTATCTGGCAGACAAAATCTCGAATGACCTGCGTGGCAATGAGCGGGCGCTAAGAGCATTCACCGATGCCCGACGAAGCCAGATTAAAAGCCAGATGGCGGAGGTTACCGGCGCAACGAATATCCCCGGCTCAACGGCGCTGGCCCGCTTTGGGTCGACCACTCGCGCAGTGGATTCGATGATTAAGCTGGGAGGCGCGCTTATTTCCTCATTCAACGACCTGGCGAGTAATGCGCTGGAGCTTCGCTATCAGGGCAAGAGTTTCCCGCAGGCGCTCACGGAGTCCATTCAGGGGCGCTTAAAGCGATACAGTGCACCGGAGCAAAAGCAAATCCTCAGCTCGCTTGGTGTTTACGCCGATTCAATGCGTGATGAAATCCTGCAGCGTTTCTCAGGCGATGTGACGCTACCCGGCAAAGTGTCACGCTTGCAACGTCAGTTCTTTAAGTTTAACGGCCTGAACTGGTGGACAGACGCATCACGCAACACCACAGCCACGATGATATCGCACTGGCTGGCAGATAATGCCGGTTCACTACACGCAACGCTTAATGGCGATTTAAAGCGCGCTCTCGACCTTCACGGCATCGGCGAGGCTGAATGGAACATCTATCGCCAGATGGATTTGAAAGGCTCTGAAGGCCGTAAGTTCATGACGCCGGACGGCATCGACTCTATCCCTGACGATGTGATAGCAAAGTATGTTTCCGACCGAAACATCAAGGTGAATGATAAGAGTCTTCAGGCAGGACGTGAGCAGCTAGCAGATAAGCTTCGTGGGTATGTGCTCGACCGCGTGATGGTGGCAATGACAGAGCCAACAGACCGAACGAGAGCACTTATGAAGCAAGGCACGCAGCCTGGGACGGTGGAGGGAGAGCTGCTTCGATTTATGGGGCAATACAAATCCTTCACTGCATCTTTCATGCAACAGGCTTTAGGAAGGGAGGTTTTCGGCAGGGGGTACACGCCGGCGCCTATCGGACAAAGTCGGTTCGGAAGCGTTTGGAATGCGCTGGCTAAAAGCGGGAAGGGAGAAATGCTTGGGCTGGCTCAGTTATTCCTTTGGATGACAACGTTCGGCTACCTGTCGATGCAGACCAAGCTGATGCTGAAAGGGCAAACACCGCGCCCTGCAGACATTAAAACCTTACTTGCAGCTGCTGCGCAGGGTGGAGGCTTGGGTATCTTTGGCGACTTCCTGTTTGGTGAGGCTAACCGCTTCGGTAACGGGCCGGTGACTTCACTGGCTGGGCCGGTAGCAGGAAACCTTGATGAAATCGTGACGCTGTTCCAGAAGGCAATGGCTGGCGATGCAAAGGCGGGAGATGCGTTCCGGGTTACTGTGGATCACACGCCATTCATCAACCTGTTTTGGGCTCGGCCGGTGATGAACTACCTCATCCTCAATCAGCTGCAGGAATCGCTGTCACCCGGCTCGCTTCATCGCTATGAGCAGAACATAAGGAAAAATCAGGGCAACGATTTCCTTATACCTCCTTCGCAGTTCATGCTCGGCCAATGATGCGCTTTAAAGCCCCGCAAAGCCACACCACAAACTCCATAGAGTAATAGGCCCATGCGAACATAAGCACCATCGCTGGGCCGACAAGAAATCCCCACCAGTCCAGATAAGGGATGGAGATAAGCGGAAGCACGACCGCCACAATAGTGGTCATTTCAATGTCACTCGTCTGGATATTTCGCATTAACCCTCTTACCGCAGGAATTTCCTGTGGGAATTACTCACGTCCGGAGAAAAGATGACAGTTTCATCCACCCAGAATTATATCGAGTATAGCGGGGACGGCACGACAACTACATTCCCGATACCATTTTATTTTCTGCTAAACAGCGACATTTCCGTGATGATTTCTGATGAGTCAGGAAATCTCAGCGAGCCGGTTAATGGAACGAACTTTACCGTAACAGGCGGAGGTAATAGTGAGGGGGGCGCGCTTACCTTCAGTGTGGCCTATGCGTCAGGAAGCAAAATCCTGATTTATCGAAACCCTCCAGTTACACAAGAGACGAAGTATTACGAGAACGGCAAGTTCCCGGCCGCATCTCACGAGGCAGCGCTGGATAAGCTGACGATGCTTATCCAGGAGTATGGCTGGCGCTTTGACTCACTCACGCTGAGGAAGCCGTCTGTATTCGCCAGCTTTTACGATGCGAAGGGCAACCGAATCTCGAATATTGCCGACCCGGTAAACGACGGCGACGCGGCCACAAAAAAATATGCGGATTCCATCGGAGCTGGAGCTGACGCTAACGCAGCGAGCCTGGTAGCGAAAGAGGCGGAATATAGACAAACCGCAGATATTATCGAAGCTAACGCCAGAGCAGCTGCAGATAACGCTGAAGCTATCGCAAGGGCAGAAGGCGACGCCAGCCTCCAGCGTCAGTTGGGCGGGACCGTACCTCTCGAGTCCAGTGCATTCTCGCCAATATCCTGGCATAAGCAGCGAATCGAAAATAGCATTGATATTCCTGACGATGTGAATGCATGGAGTTTTGGCGAGCAGATGGAGATCGCCGAGGGTCAGCAAGTAAACATCGGAGATGGCAGCTCATGGACGATTGCTGATGGCAGGGTTGTTGAGGATGAGGATTTGCACAACCTCATTGCAGATACAGTAACCACTACGGATGGGGCTCATACGTTAAGCATTGCTCAGGCGGCAGTAGCAGGGGATGACCTCGCTGCGCTGACATTGCGAGTTACAGCTGAAGAGCAAAAAGTTAACGACATCGCCCATGGTGGTACTGGGGCGCCTACAGCATCTGGAGCGCGAACTAATCTTGGGGCGGCTGCTTCTGGTGACAATGCAGACATCACAAGCCTCTCTGGCCTTACTACACCTCTATCAATTGCACAGGGCGGCCTTGGTAATACAGCGGGCCGCTCAGCAACCGCCACAAAATTAGACGTTCCTCGTGGGCTGAGAGTTAACCTGGCAACCAGTAACGCTCAAAACTTTGACGGAAGTGCAGATGCTGGCTCTATCGGTGTCACCGGGGCATTAGCAATAACCAACGGCGGAACTGGAGCCACAACGGCAGCAGTAGCCAGAACCAACCTCGGCGCAGCATCGTCTTCTGGTGTTACCGATGCATCAAGTGCAGCCGCCGGCATAGTTGGGCAGGTGCTGGAAATCACAACCACAGCCACAGCTAACGCGACATATACTGCAGTAAACGCGGCGCAACTAGCGCTTACGGCTGGCGACTGGGATGTAACGGGCGTTATCAGGTTCAACTCATCTTCAGCGCCATACACTGTTTTTGTTGCAGGTCTTAATACGACTTCCGCAACGCAGCCAAGCTTCCCAAATGCTGTGCAATTAAACGTGCCGACAAGTGCAACAACGCAGCAGGTATCTGTTCCATCCGTTCGATTTAATATTTCTGCAAACACAACCGTATACCTGGTCGCCCTCGCAATCTTTGCATCAGGGACGTCAACTGTTGACGGCTACATTCGCGCGCGCCGCATTCGCTAAGTAAAGGAAATAATAATGAGCACATTAGTAGTAAACACGCTGAGAACTAATGACGGCGCAGTATCTGTAGATATCAATAAAATCCCTCAGTTTGCTAATGCTGAGTATTACGGCGCAAAATGTGACGGCGTTACTGATGATACCGCCGCCCTGCAGCGAGCGCTGGACGATGGCAAGAAGGTTTTGCTTCCAGAAGGAACTATCATTACTGGCCCGTTAACATTCAAGGCTGGATCTGGCTTTGTAGGTCGGGGGGTAGGAAAGACTATCCTTAAGGCTGTATCGGCAAGTCAGGTTAGAATTATCAACATGACAGGCGCTGGCTGCTCTCTTGATGGTCTTTCTCTCGAAGGTCGTGGCACCACAATTTACGGCGACTGGCGCAATGGCCTCCTGTCTGTAGTGAATGCAACAGACTTTGAAATAAAAAACATCCAGATTAGGAATGCGCCAAATGTAGGGGCAATGTTTTACAACTGCTCAAAAGGCGTAAAGCGAGGCGTTGTAGAAAACCTGACTGTACTGGCTACGGGCTGGAAGGGAATTGTCGTTTTCTCTCCTTGCTCGGCGATTGATTTCCGGAATATCGAGCAAACTGGTAGCGTCGGTAACCATGGTTTTAGTTTTGACCCGTATATCTGGAGCACTCCCATTGCGACAGGAAGCGTAACTGACATTCACATTGATGGACTTTACGCACATGATAACACTCAGGGCTTTGGCTTGTTCACGTTCGGCCTGTTCGCTGGCGGCACTGGGTATGATGACTTTTACTACACATTCACTGAGCAGATGGTGTCTAATTCAACCTTCAAGAACTTGAAGTTTGAAAATAACGTCTCAGGAGCGGTGCTTGGCGGATCTCGATGCAACTACCATAGTGTCGAGGCTTCAGGAAATGGCAGCTCAGGGATGGTTATCAATGGCTACAAGTGCAACTACAACCTGATTAACTCATGGGGCAATAAGAGCTATGGGATTGATATGGGTGGCGCTAGTTACTGCACGGTCACTAACATTAATCTGAGCGGAAACAATCCCACAGGTGACTTCTGTATCGCCCTAAACGTTGGAGGCTGTGTTGGTTGCGTCGTGGATGGCGGGGTTATTGCTGATAATGGACTTAATAACTCTAACTGCACAGCCATTGTCCTCACCGGTAAAGAAGGTGACGGCACATATGCATATACTCAAAATGGCGGATTTAACAGAATTACCAACCTGTTTCTCCAGGGTAGCTCCAATCAGTATGCCATCCGCGCATGGCGAGGGGACTCGTGCAGCGTTATTGAGAATATAACAATGAATGGCTTTACTACTTCTACCGCCATTCAGGACCGTACTTTCAATACAAACACCCCTGTCACAATAAGGAATGTCACCGTTCCAGCCACAAATTATCCAAATGGTGTTGTTCTGGCATCAGCGTCAACTCTTGTTGTGCCTGACCATGCAGAGTTTGCCTATATAACCGGAACAACATCCATTACAGCAATTAAGACGCAGACGCAGAATGACTTCACGGGAAAGGTGAATGACGTGCTCGTCACTGCTTTTGGTCAGGGGTATAAGCTAAGTGATACGGTTACGTTTTCAGGAGATGGCTCTGGTGCAACAGGTACGTTAGATATCGGAAGGGGATCTGGCGGGGCTATCGTTTCTGTGAATATCACCAATCCGGGAAGCGGCTACACAAACTGCACTGTAAACGTGTCATCATCAACTGGATCCGGATTTTCAGGAACGGTGGATCTTGGGGCTGTTAACTGCAAAGAGCGTGTGCTGACATTGTTTTTTGAGGCTGCGCTTAATATTAGCGTCACAGGGATGAATAACTCTTTCGCAGCGAAGGCGGGAAGCACCTTAACGCTAAAACGCATGCAGAATGGGTCTTGGGCAGAGATAGCCAGAGCGTCATAAATCAGGCGGCGAAAGCCGCCATCAGTTTAAATCCTGGAGGATGTTATGCCCTTCATAATTACTGTATTCGCCTTGTAACACACCCATCCAAAGAAAAGAGTTAAAACTATGCTCAGGCACAGCAATGCATAATTATTATGTATATGATTATCTAGTTTATTGTCACTGGTAAGGATTGAAATAACCACATGGTGAACCAGAAACGCGGCAAAGCTAACTTCGGCGACATAGGTTATCGCACTTGATTTAATCCAGTTGAGTTTGCATAACTGGAAAAATGAAGCCGTCGCAGAGAAGAAAAAAACTGCAACGGCTACTTTTGTGGGTACCGGGCTGGCATCTAAGAATAAGATTAAATAAAGGAGCGATACAAAAAAAGGGGCTAGCATCATTACCGGGGTGAACTTCTCAGAAGCAAATCTGTACGATGATCCTAACGTAAAAAGAGTGCCCATAGTTATCAGGTTGTTCCACTCGCTAATAGTATAAAGGCGGCCGTAGAAGTGATGGTTCACATAAAAAATAAAAACTGAGGCGAAAGATGTAGTCAGAGGATATCGTGACGTCAACCTGACTATCGCCGGGAATGCTATATAAAGAGAAACAATAGCCCCCAGAAACCACTCACCTGTTACGTAGAAAGTATTTAATTTGTAATGAAGGTAACCATCAAATCCGATAAGCGTCAGCAGGAAATTGACTGGCGGAGCTGAGAATGTCACGCAACCATTGCAAACGATTAAAGCTACCAGGCACACAGCATAACAAACATAGAACTGAGGAAATATCCTGAGCAGTCTCTTCTTATAAAAAGAAAACACTCCACAGGAATTTGAATTGGTGGAAAGTGAGTATCCAGATATTATCATGAAAAGCCCCACACCAATCTGACCTAAGTCTATGTAGCTATTTCCATGCCATCCAATCATATCACCCCATCCGCGTTTCATTATCATTTCCACGTTGAAGTGAAACAAAATAATCATGAATAGCGATACGACACGCAAAAGATCGATTGAGAAAATCCTTGATTTTGTGTTGCTCATTTTTTGTTCATCTTATGAGGCGGTTGTGTACGCGGAATAGTAAGCGATCGTAAAGGATAATTAAAATATTTATTAAGACAAATCCTGAAAACGTGACAACTTCTTGCTTGTTACGGCTTTGTTGAATAAATCGAACTTTTGCTGAGTTGAAGGATCAGATCACGCATCTTCCCGACAACGCAGACCGTTCCG
>PPYF01027441.1_pt1 | contig 23070 bp, 18 predicted proteins | sample 1559871 | NCBI WGS metagenome assembly PPYF01 (sample SAMN08240021, study PRJNA423297) | Human gut metagenome, whole genome shotgun sequencing project.
TCATTCTGACGAATTGGCTCATATCGCTAAATTTTACAATCTGAAATCAGCAAGTTGAACTTGCGAAACTTGAATATATAAAATTACCCGATTCAGGATCGAATGTAGCGCTGACTCCATGTTGCATATCGCCGTCGCCTCCGACTTTGGCAATCGACGAGTTTTTGCCGGTTGTCATATCGACAACTCCGAAATATCCATTTCGTGTGACTCCATAAAGCACTCCATCTTCATTAAAGGCGAGCGCCCGCGAATATTCGCCGCTAAGGAACGATACACTCGGGGTAAGATCGGTCTGCGTTCCTGTCTCAAGATCAATACTATATAGATGATACATCATTGATCCATAATCACAGAACGCATACCCTTTGCCATCTTTCGGATTGATGGCAAGATCAAAAGCGCGGTACGGGTCAAGATACAGCTCGGGGCCCTGTTTCTCCCATGTCGTTATGTCGTAGGCCTGTAGCTTATGACCATGAGGGTCATTGTCAGTATCCCAGTAATCGGCATATCTGCCATCGTGACAGGCATAAAAAAGATTGCCCTTTAGCGCGCCCCCGTAATACGACGACACATCGCTTACCTTCTCCATTTCTCCCCCCGACACTTCAGGCAACCGATACATTCCTATTGTGGCATTGCTGTAGTCGAACACCGATGCCACAATAGCCGGCAGAGGCGTCCCGTCGGGCGCTTTTCTAATTCTGTCGGGGAACTCATGCCCTGCGGCCTCCATTGTCGCTCTCTCGGCCGCCTTCATCTCTTCCGCCGAATGTTTCTGAAACTCCGCATTTATCGAAGGCCCCCGATTCAGGGCATTGTGACTGACAGCGACGTATGCCGTCGCATAGACAGTCGTAAGGGCCACAAATGCGGCCACACTCGTTATTAGTCTATTTTTCTTCATAAGCTAAATATTATGTGGTGACTTGATTAACTTCTTAAACGCTGATTAAAATCCGATTTCTACTTTCCGAATCCTCCGACCGCGCGTCTGAAAGACTCACTGTGGAAAACAAGAAAAGTACTTTTGCAAATATATTTACAAAAGAGTCTTAAAAAAAATAACCTGTGTTAATATTATAAGCTACAGTAGCGGTTAACGTGCGTTTTTATAGCAAATAAGTCTTCATCCTTACTTTTTGCTCAGGATCTGCTTTCTGATTCGACTGACGTGAACCTCAGTCATTTTCAGATAAGAAGCGATCGCCTTGAGCGGCACATGTTCAAATAATTCCGGGCGGCAGCGTTCGAGCCATTCATATCGCCAACGGGCATCACCATTCATGACCTTTGCTTTAAGTTCGTCATAACAGCTTCGGCGCGTAAACACACCCGCAATCCATCGGCTGAACTCGTTCGACTCGTCCATTAATCTTTCGACATCAGCCTTCCGAAGCCTTAGCACTGTGGTCTGGCAACAAGCCTCTACACAAATAATCGACGGCGCACCCTGTGAAAAGCTTTGCATGGAAGCCAATAACGTACCCTCAAGCCCGAAATAAATATTGTTTTCAACTCCCTGCGAAAGAATATACCCCCTGACAACCCCCTCCTTGATAATATAAACATCAGGATCGACAACTCCGGCCACAATAATAGCCTCTCTCTTTCCGTATGAAACCTCATCGGCAGCATCAACTATCAAATCATAAACAGAATCGGTCAGGGGAAAGTCCGATTCCTCTGCCAGAACTTCTCGAAAACAGTTTTTGGCACTCATTCTACTGCAAAAGTAAATATTATTGCCATCATTTGCAATATCAATTCAAACTTCAATAAAATGGCATCGATAAAAGTCAAATTCCGTCCGTCGGCGGTTGCCGACCGCGAAGGCGCTGTCTACTATCAGATTATCCACGAGAGAAAAGTGCGGATTCTTCCGACGTCCTACCGAATCTTCGATTCAGAATGGGACAACGAACATTCAACTCTATCACGGACTGACAAAAATGCGGGAAGAACCGAACATCTGCTGACCATACGTTCTGCGATCCGATCTGACATCGAACGTCTGGCCTCAATATGCCGGAAACTCGACTTCGATTGTCTGTGTTTCACTGCCGACGATATTGTGGCTGAATTCAACCGCATGAAAACCGACAATTCGCTGTTCAATTTTATGAAAAAGCTGATTGCCGGGCTCAAAAAAAGAGGGAATATCAGAACATCGGAGACTTACCGATCAACGCTGAACAGTTTTGCAAGCTTCAGGAATTATGAAGACATTATGCTCGACAGCATCTCATGCTCGACAATGGAAAGCTATGAACTTTGGCTAAGAAACCGTGGCGTGACTCCAAACACAACTTCATTTTATATGCGCATTCTGAGAGCCGTTTATAACCGCGCCGTTGAAAACGATATGACCGAGAACCGGAGCCCTTTCCGCCACGTCTATACCGGCATAGAAAAAACCGTGAAACGTGCTCTCCCTTTGAGAACTGTCAGGAAAATAAAAGAACTGGATCTGTCACAGAATCCGCTGCTCGATTTCGCCCGGAATATGTTCATGATGAGTTTCTATCTGCGCGGAATGAGTTTCATAGATATGGCGTTTCTGAAAAAAAGCGACCTTAAAAACGGATACCTCACCTATCGCCGCCGCAAGACCGGCCAACGGCTGATTATAAAATGGACAACCGAAATGCAGGCGATACTGGAAAAATATCCCGAAAACAAGAGTGATTACCTGCTCCCGATAATTAAGGCGCCAGACACAAACGAACGATCGGTTTACCGTAATGTCGGCTACAACATAAATCTTCGGCTGAAAGCTATTGCTGAGATACTCTCTATCAATATGCCGCTGACAATGTATGTCGCACGCCATAGCTGGGCTTCAGCGGCCAAAGCTAAAGGTATTCCTGTCAGCGTCATCAGCGAAGGAATGGGACACGATTCCGAGTCCACAACCCAGATATATCTTGCCAGCCTCGACACGTCAGTAGTTGACAGCGCAAACTCAATAATACTCGACGCCTTGAAATAGTCCAATCGAAATACCCGTCGACAAGAGCGACAAACCCTACTTGATCGAGGTTGTCGTTCTTGTCAGCTTGCGATTTATCAGCCGATATACGCGATGAAGAAAGCTGTGATTCTGTCTCGCATGCTCGTATCAAGGAGCATCTGATAAATGGTTGACAGGGACTGTTTGATATTGCAAAATTATATTAGTAAGGGCCATCGACTATTACCAATCTTACGTCTATATTTACCTATATTACAGAATATCGGATTATCCTGTCGATAATAGGCCCAAACTTTGTATTTTTGGAAAAAATAACTGCAATGGAAATCTACGCCGCCGACACAATCGATAGTTACAACCGCTTCTTCGGTTTCGAGACCCGACATCCTCTTGTCGGAGTCGTCCACTTCTCGGGAGAGCGAATAGTCACTCCATACGCCATGAGCTTCGGCTTCTATTCGCTATTCCTGAAAAACACCCGTGGCTGCAAAATCAGATACGGTAAAACCAACTACGATTTCGATGCCGAAACTGTCGTTTGTTTCGCTCCGGGCCAGACTATCGGAGTTCATCCATCGGAAGGGCCCGCCGCCGAGGCTGTCGGACTGGTTTTTCATCCCGACCTGCTTTTCCGCACGCCTCTCGCCCGCCGGATAAAGGAATATTCCTATTTCGCCTACACCTCCAACGAAGCACTACACCTATCCAGCGAAGAAAGCGCTATAGTTCAGGACTATATGCGCAAGATTGAGAACGAGCTGCAACACGGCATCGACAAGTTCACGAAGTCGCTTATCGTGTCGAACATCGACGTGCTTTTGAACTATTGCATGAGATTTTATGAACGCCAGTTCATAACCCGTGAGCCGATGAACAATTCGACTATGCAACGGTTCAGAAAATTTCTCGACGAATACCTCGAACAGGGCATCGGAGCGGCCGAAGGAATTCCATCTGTCAAGTATTTCGCCGACAAGGTCTGTCTCTCCCCGAATTATTTCGGAGATCTCGTAAAATCCGAAACCGGAAAAACAGCCAAAGAATTCATTCAGCTCCGAATGATCGACTTCGCAAAGAATGCCCTGCTCGACCCTGCCCTCGTAACCAAACAGATCGCCGAATACATGGGATTCCAATATCCCCAGCATTTCATCCGATTCTTTAAACGGCAAACCGGTCTTACCCCACGCGAATTCCAGCTCAAAGCCATCTGACACACCGCCTAAAACATTCAGCGGCATCACTTGCCGGGCGGCTGAGAAATCCTTAACTTTGCGCTATAAGCCATGGACATTCTCAGAAAAGAAATCAACGCCATCTATGATGCCCAGAAACTCGACGTCGAAAGGCTGCCTTACGACGCCGTCGGTATTTGTCTCTACGATGCGCTGAACGTATCCCGCGTAACAGACGGTTGCGCGGTCATAACCGATGCCGCCCGCGACTGCTGTCATATATATGCAGGAAATATCGCGACAGTTCTGGGCCTTTCTTCTGAAAGCAACATCTACCGGGCCGAATTCTCCTCGGGCGACGAGGATATTATCTATAATCGTCTCCATCCCGAAGATCTCGTCGAAAAACGAATGCTCGAATATGAGTTTTTCAAATTTGTCGACCGGCTTTCTCCCGAAGAAAAAACTATCTACCGGGCTGCCTGCCGTCTGAGACTCCGCGACAAAAACAACCGCTACATACTTATCGACAATACCACCCGAATTCACAGACTTTCTCCGGCAGGCAAGATATGGCTTATTCTCTGCACCTATGATATTTCAGCATTGTCTGACTCAATGCCGGGAATCCACGCCTCGATAATCAACGGACTGACAGGTGATGTCCGGGCTATGAATTTCAGTGACAGACGCAATAAGATATTGACCGGTCGGGAAAAGGAGATTCTCCTGCTCATACGCATCGGTCTTCAGAGCAAGGAAATTGCCGACAGACTCGGAATCAGCACATACACTGTCAGCCGCCACCGTCAGAACATTCTCTCAAAGCTGAGCGTAGGCAACTCTATCGAAGCCATTGCCGCGGCAACTGCTATGTCACTTCTCTGACAGAATATAAAAACGCCGGGCCTTGCTTTGAGAGACCCGGCGTTTGATAATAAGACCGATAATCAACGGATGTCGAGGATATAATAGCGATTGTCGCCGAGGAAAGAGAGTATGTAGATACCCTGATCAATAGACTCGAAATCAATCAAAGTCCGACCTTCGCTGTCCTTTTCGATTGATGAAGGCGCGATTCCTCCGATAAGTTCCGATTTCTTGAACGAACGGGCTGATTCGGGTTCAGAGATGCGGTAGAGCGTCAGAACATTTTTAAGGTCTGACTTATGGCTGAATCCGAGTCCACCCTTATCGTTACGGCTCACAACTGTAGCGGTTTCTTTCAGCATCGGTTCGCTGTTGAAATCAACCTTGTCGCCTTTGGTCTGCTTAGGCTTCAGCTCCGATATGAGAGTCGTGTCGGCATAGATCTTTCCGTCGGAATAGTCGAGCTTGGGCGCACGAACGGGCGGATAGGCAGGATTGACAGTATTCTCACGTCGCACAACGTTATCGAGATTCTTGCGATAGATCTTGTCGTCCGAAGCGCTCATGACGTCGAGGTCGCCGGTGAGGTAGTCTGTCATAAGCTCTACGCCCGAGAGAGTGGAACCGTCGTCGAAATAGAATGTCGTCAGAAACGGCGACTGACTGACAACCGACACGGAAGTGTCAACCGCGATCTTCTCCAGAATATTGACATTGTCCATCGGAATCTCCTGACCGGCTCCGTTTATCCATATAAGAATATGTTTCGACGGAACACGCTCGATAATTTTTCCCGAATAAACGCGTCTGGGGGTTGTTACCTTGTCGAGCAAACCATAGTCCTGATCTTTAGGGGCAACCCGCGAAGCCCGTCGGGCTATCATCTCATACGACAGAGTGTCGACAGCCTGCTCAAACGTGAGGATGTGGAATCCGTCAGAACCTTCGCGTTCGACGATAAACTCACCGCCCCACTTTCCGGGCAAGGTACACTGGCCGATTCTTAAATCTTCTGTTCCGGCATTCTTGGCGAATGTCGGGAACATCCTTAACCCTTCGGCAATCTCTTCAGGAAGATTTTCGCGGGAAATAGTCTCGCTGAAAACACTTGTCACGGAATCACTGACGATATGGCGCCGCGCGGCAACCGACTTGAATATCATCGAACCGTCAGAATTATGGGCCATAGGATAGCCATAGAGCATATCGCCCGATGCTGTCGTCAGTATCTCATAATCGTAGTCGGGATTGACAGCGGCAAAAGCGCCGACAGCTGCGGCTGCAAGCAGCGTAACCGAAATATTTCGTAGGGTCATTTCAATTTTTCGTGTTAGAATTTAACATAGAAAGGATTGACCACAATACCTTTCGAAGTTGTGCGGCCACCGGCCGAAACTGTCACCGTGCGCAGCTCTTTCTGGAACACTTTCGTGAAGACAGTGCTTACGCGACGTGAACCGTGAGCCGGAATCGAGATTGCCTTGTTGACACCCATCAATCCGTTGCCCGACACCCTGACCGTGGTCGAGACGGCTACATCGGTAGGATTTGTCAGCGTAACCGTTACTGCGGCATTGTCTTTAATATCGGCTTTGGCGCTCTTAGGCGAAATACTGATTCTGAGACGTCCGTTCTTGTTCGCCGAACCCGACTGGGAGTTATTATCGGCAAGGTCGGTCTGCTTGCTTCCGACCATGTGGGTTTCCCAAAGAATAAGGTTTGGCGTCGAGAGAGTCACGACAGTATTGCCTGTTGTCGGCGCAGCCATCGCATACGTCCTTGATTCCGAGCCCGTGCCCTCGAGAGATTCACTGTTTTTAGTGCCCTCGTTGTCCATTGTAAGAGTCAGCGGTTCGTTGGCATAGGACTGAGGGGTCGTCACGGTAAATTTGTCTGCGGCGGCAGGAGTTCCTTTTCCCTTGCGTCCTTTCTTTGACCGGGCGGCTACGACAGCATGTCCCGAGAAGGTTCCGTCCTCGAGTTTCAGAATACCCCATTTGCCGTTTACCTCGGCAAGCGCATATCCATCGGCAAATTCCTCGGCATCGGTAAACTGAGCCGGAAGCACGATAGTGCCTGCGGTTGTACGGTAGCCGGTCAGATTATTTCGGGTGAATGTAACCACGCCTCCGTTTTGAGGCTGCTTCTTTTCGGCAACCTCGACGTCGTCCTGATCATCATCGCTGACAAGCGCATAGTGGTCGTCTACATCATAGTTCGCTATCTGACCGCGTTTGACAATCTGGCCCTGAAGGTTGATTGTGAAAAACTCGCCTTTGTTGTTCTCAACGTAGGCAGTGCCATTGTTGAACGTCGTGGCATTATAGATCTTTCCGATCTCCTTGGCGGTCTTCAGCTCTGTTCCGGCGCGGTTAATATAGATAGTGGTAGCTTTTTGCTTAAACATATCCCGCGCTTTGTCGAGCACCTTTGTTATACCCTGAAGCAATCCTCCCTTGGGTTTCTGGATAACAGCTGCATATCCCTCGCTGAATGGCCTCGGGTTGAGATAGCGCATAGGGAGTACGAGACGCCCTGTCGGATCCATATACCCGTAAAAGCCGCTCTTGTTGCACACCGGCAGCAATCCTTCGCTGAAAAACGGATAGTCATCGACGTAAGCTTCCTCGGCAACGGCAGTTGTCGTGAAGTCGTCATGGAGAATTCCCTGCAGGCGATAGCGGCCGTCTTCGGCAGGAGTCAGAATGAGTGCCTGATTCTCGACAAACGGGGTGATCGAGTCAGTCGTATTGGGCACGATAGCACGACCCTCTCCGTCGATTATGCTCGAATAGACTCCGCGCTTGACGAGATATGTTCCGGGCGACAGCATCTCGATGTTCGAATATTTAGGTTCAACCGACCACGATGCTGTCTTGGCGCCGGCCTCGCCACCTCCCGACAGGGAGAGGACAAGGCCGACCAAAACAGAAATTTTCCTGAAGTCTGTCATCAGCAGTGAGAGTTATGGTTTTACTTCGAATCTGAAGAACCTACCTCTTCATCATACATTTTCTTGAGATACTTGGCCTGACAAGCCTGACCATAGGTCGTGCCGCCACCTCTGTAACCCCAGAGCACACCGACGAGCTGTCCGTTTTCGGGATTGTAGACAGGCGAACCGCTGGCGCCGCCAACAACCTCGCCCTGAATCTCAAACGAATACTTGCTGGGGATCTTGGTGCACATTGTCTCGCGGATAACAGGCTCGAGCGAGCTTGTCTTCTCATCGAGGGCCCAGTTCGAGCCGCGCGGATAGCCGATCCAGGTGAATTTCTCCTTCATCGGGTCGAGTTTGCCGGTGAAATACGTCGAAGGATCGAACACAAATGTCACGTCTTCAGGTGTTTTCTTGGTGTTGAGCTGAAGAATGGCCAGATCGATGTCGTCGGTGGGAGAAACGGCCACAACCTTGCAACGCTCGAATTCATCGGTGTGGGTATAGTTGCGGCCGGCATATCCGACGCATATCTCAACCATCTTACCAGTGATCGTCACCTTGCATTTCTTCATCTGGCGGATAAGCGAGTTGATATAGTTAATCGGATTCTTCTCGCGGCCCGACTCATACTCCTTAAGAGCCTGATTGTAGATCATACGCCAGAGAATGAACACGTTGGGGCGCATTGCGCCGGCAGTGTTGTAGGCTTCGAGCGCCTCGCTGCTGTTGATTGAGAAAGGCAGCTGCTGCTCGGCTACGAAACGATCGACATCGGCACGCAGTTTGTCCTTGTCTTCCGACGACAGATATTCCTGCTCCCAGGGCGAAGCTACATGGCGGTTTGTTCCCATGTTGCCGTCGCGGTCGAGGAAGAACGCGGTAGCGCTGTAGGCACGCGGCTCCCCATAGGGAATCTCGCCCGGACGCGGATTGGCATCATTGGGGAATGCCTCGCGCATGACGGCGACCCAGATGTCGTCGTTGATCGGACATTCGTCAATCTTGGCGCAGAGCTGATAAGAAGCTGTCACATAAACCACGGCCTTGCGCACTTCGGTCGGATCGACAGGTCGGCCGCCACCGTTGAGAATGGCTTTGATGCCGAAGATAGCGCCAACGATAACAGCCGCGGCGCCGATGCCGATAGCCGCCCATAAGAGCCAGTTGTTCTTCTTCGGAAGGAGGGGCGAAATCTCTTCGGTTATATCTTTATTACCCAAAGTGATGACATCGCCGCGGCGAACCTGCACCTCTTTATTGGGAGCAATCTTCATTCCGTTGACCGACGTGCCGTTGCGGCTGCCTACATCGCAGAGAAAAGCCTTACCGTCTTTCTTTATGCGCAGAACAGCGTGATAACGGCTCACGTAAGGATCGCTGACAACCATGTCGTTGCGATAATTGGAACCGATGTTATAGACGTGTTTTACATTGGTATTTTTATCGGGGACAGGAACCTGAGCCCAGTTCAGAGGCACACTGCCGAACTGCACGAGGTCGCCACGGCGGATTTCAGTTTCTACTCCCGGTTCTATCCGTTGCCCGGCAACATATGTTCCGTTCGTACTGGATTTGTCCTCGATAAAGATTTTTCCATCGTCGAGAATCAGCAGTTCAGCGTGCAAACCGCTGACCACAGGGTTGTTGATTTGGATATTGCAGCCTTGGGCGCGTCCGATTTTAACAAGTTTCATATCGTAGTTATTAGATTGTATTTCTGCGTTGTTTTGGTTTGTTTACCGGCTCATTTCCCGTATCTTTCTTAGGCTCCTTTGGAGTCGGTTGAGCATTGCCGTTCTTTTTCTTCGGCTCGGGACTCTTCTTTTCCGGAGCGGCTTTCGGTTTCGGCGCCTTAGGTGCGAAGCCTTCGGGAATCTTGTCGCCGAGATCGGCAGGGGTAAATTCCTTTGTAGTGTCTTTCTTGGCTCCCTCCTGCGGCACGGGAGTTGTCACAGTCTCAACCGCATCGACAGGTACGTCGGAACGCACAGCGCGGTTAACAGCCATGACAGCCCAGAGGATTAGAACCAGAGCGACAACCCCGGCGACTGACCACATGGCTATTCTGAACGGTTTAGAAACATCGGGAATCTCTTTCCAGTCGAGGCTCTTTGTGCCGGCGAAAGTCACTGCATCGCCGCGCTTGATGCGCGTCAGCTTCTCCGGCACGAGCTTGACTCCGTTGACCGAAGTGCCGTTGCGGCTGTAATCGATGATTTCGATCTTTCCTGTCGGATAGAGACGCATGACAGCCTGACGGCGACTCATCATCGGATCTTCGATAATGATATCGCAGTCGTCGCCACGTCCTATTGTGATGATTTTCATGCTTATGTATTTGTTAGTTTTTCGACTTAAGTTGATCGTTCGCGGTTCTGAGCATCTTGCTGATAGCATTTATCTGTCCGTCGCAACGGCTGGGGATAAACATTATTTTGGCATCAAGTTCATTAAATGCCTTACTAAGGAGCTCCTTGACTGCGGGGTTGTCATCGACCATCGGCAGGATGCCTTTCATCTGAGCCTTGATACTGTTGATCATTGAAGTCTTGGCGTCCTTATCGGTCACTTTCTTCAAACCCTCTACCTCTTCGATGAGCTGGTCAAGCTGACGTGTGAGATCGTCGACGCGCGCGTTAAGCTCTGAGGTGGCATCTTCTTTTTCCGTATGTCCGACCTCCGTCTGAGGTTCTGACTTCGGATTAGTCTGAGTTTCGGTGCGTTCCGAAACCACAGGCTTGACATTCTCTACCGTCGGATTCACGGGCTCCGTTGTCTCACTCTTCGGACGCGCACACCATAATATGACATTGAGAATTATGCTGGCGGCGGCAATAACGGCAAGCGCTATCACCATTAACTTTGTCGTTTTATTCATTTTAACGGGGAGTGTTGAGTTGGTTGTTGTTTCAATGAGTGCCAGAGTCAGGTTATCGTGAGTTCCCCCGGCCTGACGCCCGGCGTCGTCGACACTGATTACCGTGCTATCTACCGTGCCTCGGGCATTCTTGTTAGAGGTAAGCATCGCGATGAGCTCGGGCTGCGGGAAGGCACCCCAGACTCCGTCGGAACAGAGCACGAACCTGTCGCCTTTCAGATACGGCACTTTCGTGACATCGCTGTGCATATTGGCGCCTGAATGCCCGAGCGCCTGCGTGATGATATTCGAGTCTGACGATGTGCGCGCTTCCTCTTCACTGATGTCGCCGCGCAGGACACGCAGCATGACCCGCGAATGGTCGGTCGTGCGGTGAACGACTTTGCGTCCGCGAAGCTGATAGACGCGGCTGTCGCCGACATGGGCTATCAGCGCATAATCTTTAGTCAGCAGAAGAGCGGCCACAGTCGAACCCATCCCTTTGAGTTCAGGACGGATCTTCATTCCTTCGGGAAGGAATTTTTTGTCGGGGAATTTTGCTGCCAGCGGCGATTCCTGTCCAGTTGCCTCCATTATGGCGGCGTTTGCGGCAGCAATGGCTGCGGTGAGCTTCACTTCGGCATCTTCGACGCGCTTAACCTTCTTCATGCGCTCGGTGATGACAGCAGCAGCTATCATCGACGCCGTCTTTCCGCCGGGTCCCCCGCCCATTCCGTCGCAAACGAGCACAAGAAGCCCCACGGGGGTGTCGGTGAAGGCACAGGTGTCCTGATTCTCCGAACGTCCTCCGATACGCGACTCGGCATAGCCGACAGCTGGATATGATGTTGTTATTTCTTCCATTGTTTCTTGATTGTAAAGTTACAATAATAGAGCCAGTCCAACGCCGATTGCCGCAGCTGCGGCGCCTCCGATTGCTGCCGGGACAACCCATTTCGGCCTCGGAGGCTTGCTCAGGGCATAGTTCAGAGCATCTTTCAGCTCCGATGCGCTCTGATAGCGGTTTTCCCGGTCAGGCGACATCGCTTTCTCTATTACAGCCATCACGTTGGGGTTCTGGTCGCTAAGGTCGGCCTCGACGTCGGGCTTTACGCCGACAAGCAGCTCATAGAGCGTCACTGCGAACTCATATAGGTCGGTGGTGGCATCGACGTCAAGCGCACGTCCGACCTCAACATATTGCTCGGGAGCGGCATAACCCGGCGTTCCGAGCAGTCCGGCCGACGTTATCTCGTGAACCTCACGGGTGTAAGCTATGCCGAGATCCATCAGCCTGACGTTGCTGTTGCCGTGCTCGACCATAATGTTCGATGGTTTTATGTCGAGATGATAGACCGGAATACCGTGCAGATAGGTCAATGCGTCGAGAACCGGCATCATCGTCATTACAACCCTGCGCGTGAAGTCGTCGAACTGTCTTAGATTGCGGTTGACATGTTTATCGATCGATATGCCCGACACGTAATTGCTCACAATAAATATCGGACCGCGGTTCGGAAGCGGCTCGCAGAGGCCGACCGTTTCTATGAGGTTCGGATGGCGGAACCGCAGCTGAGCCTCTTCGCGGGCGCGCTGGCGCACCGACGGTATGTTCGCGAAACGTGGATTCACGATCTTGATTGCCACCGGACGGTTGTCGGCCATCGAGCGGCCGGCGAAAACCGTTCCCATAGCGCCCTGTCCGAGCGGCTTGCTCTGCGGATCAAAAGCAAACTTCTCGCGTCCGACTGTGATATATTCCGTAGGCATCGTTATTGCATATAAGAGGTGACTGTCTGCTTCTGATGCTCGGCCTTGACGAGAATCGCATTGTTGTTCTCGGCCTTAGCCTTTTCGATGGCCTTGGTATAGTAGTCGATGGCTTTCGGAAGATCGCGGGTAACAAGGCCGCCGGTTATGGCTTCGCCTCCGAAATATGCCTCGCCCATATAATACAGGGCTTCGGCGCTGTCGGGATTGAACCTGAGGGCCAGCGACAGCATCTCATATGCTTTCTTGTCGTCCTGAGGGACAGCGGCATATGTCTCGTCGGTAGCGATGTCGAGATCGTGGTTATAAAGCGCGCGCAGGGTCAGAGCGGCCGGAGCCGACGACTTATAGCCGGCATCGACAACCTTCTTCAGCTCGGCCACAGCCTCCTGAGTCTTGCCTGCGGCCAAAGCCTCGCGGGCTGTGCGCGTTATAAGCGCGGCACTGCGGTAGGTCTTGCCGTCGCGGCTGACGGTTTTCTCTTCGCTGCTGTCTATGATGCCGTTGGCGGGAAGCGACGTGTCGGCAAGCTCCTGCGGATCGTTGCCGCCGCCCGAGTTGCCCCCCTTGTCGGCAAACACGATTCCGAGCACCACGGCCACTGCGGCGACTGCCCCCACGGCGACGACAATAAGCCGTCTCTTGCTTCCGCCGCCGTCGATAGCCGGAATTTTAATCGTCTTGCCTGACGTCGTCTTCAGATGGCGCTCGTTGCGCTCGAGATCGACGCGGAATTCCGCCGCCGAGATGTAGCGGTCGGTCTGTTTCTTGGCCGTAGCTTTCTCGACAACCTTACGCAGCTCCTTATTCTTGATCTGCGCCAGGGGGAGCTTCTTCTTAAGCTGCATTTCAAGCACTTCATGGTCAGCGCCCTCGAATGGGAGCGAGCCTGTCAGAAGCTGATACAGCATTATTCCGACGGCATAGATGTCGGTGGTCTCGTTCTGATGCTGGACGTCGCCGGTGACGAGCTCCGGGGCAGCGTAGGCTGCTTTGCCCATGAACTGCCCTATCGACGTCAGCTGACGGTCTTGTGTAGTGATTGTCTGGAGCTGTTTGGCGATACCGTAGTCGATGAGCTTCACATTTCCCTTGACAGTCACCATAATGTTCGACGGGTCAATGTCGCGATGGATGAAATGCTTGTCGTGCATGGCCATCAGGCCCGACAGAACACTCTTCACGATCTCGGCGGCAAAGCCTTCGCGATCGGTCGTCATGCGCTGATAAAGGGCCTGGGCGTAGGGCACGATATTTCCCTGCACGTCAGTCGTGCGGCCTTTCAGCAGGTCGCCGAGCATTACACCCTCGAGCAGTTCGCTGACAACATGGTAGCGCTTAACGCCGTTGGGCTGCTCAACCTCGATAAAACCATACATTCTGACGAGATTCTCGCTGCTGATCTGTATCGAGGCCTCGCGGCGGGCACGTTCGATAACACCCTCCGACAGATCGTCGAAGAGAAATTTTATCGCTACCGGCTCGCGGGTGTTGGTGTTTTCGTCGACGCGAAAGCCTTTCATAACCTGACCCATACCGCCCACTCCGAGCGGCGCCGCGTCGGTGTCGACTTCGTAGTGGATTCCGGCTCTGCGTTCGTTATCGCCCTGAAGCTTGATAACGCCCATGATCAGAGAAATTTGGTACCGCCTGAAGCGAGATTGTCTACGCCGTCAATGGCCATTGTTCCGTTCGACGCGCGGTTTGCGCCCGAATATGGAGAGTTGGTGTTGTCGTAACCGCCGAAAGGAGGCACTTCGGGAGCAAATTCGTCGTCCCCCTCGAGAGCCATGAAGTTCTCGGCCACTTTCAGTCCGTATTCATTGGCGTTGACAAGCAACAGAAGAAGCTCGTAGTTGTCGCCTATCTTGATAATATCGTTGTTCTTACAGTCATACATGCCGAAATCAAGCTCTTCGCCGTTGACGGTGATTCCGTTTTTCGATCCCTCGTCGCGAATCTGAGCAACAAGCCGGTGGTCGCTCTTGAGCTGCTTCACGTTCAGCAGGGCGTGGATTCCCGAAACTGTGCCTTCCTTAAGGATGACGTCGCAGTCGGCGTCGCGGCCGATCTTATTGCGTCCGATATGGACAGGCCAGTATTCGCCTATGCCCTTGCGCGATATCGAATAAAGGAATCCTACCACCGGGGCTGTAGGAGCGGTTACAGGTGTATCGGGAGTGTCGGTTGCTGCTTTGTGCATTCCGGGCACTACGGTGCCGTTTGTAGCCGACGAGGCGCCGCGGCTATAGATGTCGCCTATGCCGGGAGCTTGTGTATTATTCTGTGACATAATTATTTAGGTTTAAATTACTTGTTTTGCACTGATTAAGATGTCGAACTGCGATTTCAGTTCTCTGAACAATAGGCAAAAGTAGTTAAAAATCCCTGCAAAAACCGCCTTTTAATGTTAAAAAGACTTTAAAGTCATTAAAGACATTAAAGTCTTTAAAGCAATACGGTGCTAAAAAACGCGCGGCCCGAAGGTCGCGCGTTCTGTGGCTATTGTCTTATCATTTAATCTGTCGGAGCTACAGCCGCACGGATATCGCTGTCGGGATTAATAGTGCCCTCTTCGGGCTCATCGCCGTTTCCGGGAATGTCATCATCGTCATCAACAATCTTGACAGGCAATACGATATAGGCGATGCCGGCCGCACGATCAACCTGATAGACGGTCGAGCGTATCTGCATTATGTAGTCGCCCGGCTCCATTCCCTCAGTGTCGACGGTGATGCCGAACGGCTCCACAATAGTTGTCCCGAGAAACTGATAGTTCCAATAATATGAAGTAGCGCCGAGAGTGGCGGCCTTATAGCCCGATTTGGGCGTAACCTTAACGGCGTCGATATTCAGCTCTTCCCCCTCGACGACATAATAGACGCCGTCGACTTCGGTAGCACCCGAATAGTCGACCGAGATATTGACTTCGGGAAGTTCGTCGTCGTTGCTGCATGAACTCAATGCGAACGGAAGCGCTAACAGCAGTGCGTAAAGAATCTTTTTCATTGTCGTTTAGTATTTGATGTTTTCCTTAAAACAATTTCACGCGCGAATAGGTTGACCGTCACTCCGATATAATTTGTAACAGAGATTTATTAAAATTTTGTTTGATTAGTTCTGTCGGTTTTATAACTTTGCGACATCTTCCGTTGACAATTACATTCTTCCGTTTTAATACTTTAACCAACTCTTTAATCATGAAAAAAACTTCTTTCGCACCTTAAAATGCGATAGTCTTGCGTCTTCAACTTTTGTTCACGCACACCCTACCCAATTTAAATACCAATCTCTTATTTAACCGTCTCTATATATGAAAAAACAACTACTTCTTATTCTTGCTTTGCTGGCATTTATCCTGCCGGCGAGAGCCGAACAGGGCGTAGACCCTTACATGCTCTACAATTTCAGAAACAACGATAAAGCAACAGATTACGGCACAAGCTTCGGCACTTCCGTTGCTTTGATCAATGTTTTTGCCACCGTGGTCGGTAATGATGTCATTTCATTCAGTATTGACAATGCTCCCGACTATGTCGGAGCGATCACCGAAGCCTCAAACGTATCTTACAACTCAAAAGGGGGTATCTACATGAAAGCCGGGGGCAAGTTTACCTTTACCCTCAAGAAAAGTTACAAGGTCAAGGAATACCAGTTCATGGGCCGTCAGGCCAACGGAACGACTGCCATTGTAACAGTAAACGGTGTTTCATTCGACGGCCCGACGGCAACCATTGAAAGCGGAACATTCAGCCGCCTCTATCCCACACCGGCGTCTCCAACAGAGATCAACGCAATCACTATCTCGACCGACAAGGATGTTTTCATCAAATCCATCGGCATATATGTCGAGGCTGAAGAAGCAAAGCACAAGGCCCAAATTACCCCCCCCTCAGACACTTACGGCGTGGGGCAGCAGCTCACAGCCTCCTGCGGCAACGACACTGACATCCTCCAGTGTTTCATCTATAAAGATGACAGCAACGTCGCCTGCGATTCATATAATAGTACCGGCATTTATAATTACACTTTCACCGAAGCGGGCAAATATACCGTAGAAGCCACAGCATATTCTTCTGATTATACAGAGTATTCCGAAACGGTCACAAACACATATATTATCACCGACGGTACCGCCGCCGTATTATCGGTCGACAAGGAGTCAGGCTCATACAAATTGCCGTTGACCATCAATGTCACCTCTACGAATGCCGACGATCAATTTTCATTGACGCTCGCCGATGAGAACCAGACAATAGCCGACGGAACTTTCACCGGCAGTTGGTCTTACACCTTCACTGAACCCGGAACTTTTGAGCTCACGGCATCCAACAACGACGGATCTGAAATCTACGAAATCTACTAAGTCGGATATGCTCCCCAAGGCCCGACATTCGAACTTCCCAACGGCGATTATCCCACAGGAACTCAGGCGAAAGTCACCTCCAGATATGCGACAAAACTCGCTGTGAAGATCATTAAAAAAGCCGACTTCATTGCCAACGGCTTCAATGCGGAAGGAACCAAGACTATTTACAATGCCGACAGCCACACTGTAGCTCTTACCGAAGACATTGTCCTCGTTGCACAAGGTGAAAACGATTTCGGCAAAACCAATACCGAATACCGCAGATATAATATCCGGACTGTCACACCTACCGAAAAGGCAGCCGCACCGACCTACTCCATCGCCACGGGTTCTGAGGTCAATATCGGCGACGTCGTGACCATTTCGTCGGAAACCGCCGGTGCTCAGCTCGCCGTTACCCGCGATGGCTCTACCGTCAACGTTGCGTCCCCCTACAGCTATACGTTCGCTGCCGCTGATGCCGGCAAAACCGTCAGCTTCTCCGCCGTGGCAACAGCCTCAGGCTACCTCGCCTCCGACGCAGCCGAGGCAACCTATTCAGTTAAAGCGCCGGAAATCCCTATTGTCGCCCCCGTCATCACATTCTCCCACGAAGACCAGAAAGTGTTCGGAACTAACGAAGAGATCGACGTCACCCTATCGCTCAATGCCGACGTTTATCCCGTACCCGATGTTATCTACTACACCCTCGACGGCTACAGCGCTCACAACACCATCGAAGCCGGACAAGAAGGCGCAAGCCCCGAAGGCAAAATCCTCACCGTGGACGTCGACAAAGCTACCCTCTCGGGCATTGTCCGCATTGTTGAAGACCACCGCACTGCCCTCCGGCACCGCTCGGTAACCATCAACGCCTATGCCGTCAACACCGCCGGCTCTGACGTTGCCGCAGCCACCTACATCTTCAACGACGATTCGCAGCCCGAACCTTCGACCGTCACCGCCGTCGTCACAATGGCCAACCAGGGCTGGACAACCGGCGCCGGCAAACTATACGCAAACGGTAAAAATATTGACTGGAAATCCGATGAAAACGACAGTTCTACAGCACTAACATTCTCTACCACCGCTACTGTTTCAGGGAATACGACATATCCTGCCTATATTACAAGCAGTTCTCCATCAGGTTTAAGAATGTATGGTTCTTCAAACAACGTTATCACTGTCAAGGCTCCCGATGGCTACTGCTTCAAATCTGTAAAAACAACATTCTCTGTTAAGAGTAATGCTGTGCTTAAACTCGACGGTACTGAAATTACTACTGACTCAGAGCGCGAATATGCCAACGCTCCAACATCGATAGCTTATTCAGCAAATAATAATCAGGTAGCTATAACAAAAATCGTTTTCGTCCTCGAGAAAACAACATCCGTCCAGACTGCTCCCATTCGCAAAGCCGCGGCCAATATAAACGCAACTATTACGATAAGCAATCAATGGTCCGAGACTGGAACCAAATATACCAAAGATGCACCTGACGTAGTTCTTAAATCCGACGCCATCGATGGAATGGGTCAGCTTGAATTCAAGACAACAGCTACAAACTCCGGCTCATCAAACTGGCCCGGATATTTCACCGGCAATCCGGCTGGTTTACGTTTATACGCCAACAATTCCCTTACCATCAACGCTCCGAATGGCTATACCTTTGTAAGCCTACAACCAACAACTTCTGATCCTTTCAAATATAATGGAGTTGAAAAAGCTTCCGGTAGCACCATCACTTTTAATGCTGGTACGAAATCGTTCGTTATCGAACCGGTTGAGGCAAAAAAAGCTATCTCGGTTCTTGAGTTTGTTCTTGCTCCCGAAGGCGGCGATCCCGGCATGGAGACCGTCAAGACTCCGGTTATCACCGTCAGCACTCAGACTCAACCGACAGATCCCGTGACCGTCACTATCGCTTGTGAAACTGCGGAACCGACAATCAAGTATACCATTACCAATGGTTCGACAACCGGCGACGAGCAGACCTATAACGCTCCCTTCACCATCAGCGACCCGGGCAGCTACACAATCAATGCATACGCCATGAAGGATGGCATGAACAACTCTGCCGCTGCTACTCCCGTTTCGTTCTCCATCGCCAAACCGGCCCGTGTGCCCGAGGCTGTTGAAGAACTCTTCCTCGTCATGGAGAAGAACTTCTGGAACGTTGACGGCAAATATCCTGAAACGGTCGTACCCTTCGTATACAACGCCGAGCAGGGTTATTATGACCTCGACATATCTGCAATCCCCGCCACGGGCACTTACGGTGAAGACGCAATCAACGGCGGCTTCATGGGCGAGTTCTACGTGCGCGACGGTAAAGCGAACAATCTTGGCCTCGTCTTCTCTGCCGAGGCTCCAGTTTCAGCCGCCAATATGATGGCCGCCTATGCCGTGACACCCGCTCAAAAGATTGAACAGGGTGTCGAATATAATATGTCGGTCAAACCTGCCGAAGCTACTTCGTTCAAGAAATTCACAACCAGCAATATCGCCTATAAGAACGGCACGCTGCGCGTCACCTACACACCCGGCAAGAAAGATGCCTCTGCTGTAAAGACTCTACAGATTCTCAACTCCGAGACAGTGACCGGCATCAATGCCGCGATTGCCGACAGCGACGCCCCGGTTGAATACTTCAACCTCCAGGGAGTCCGCATCGCCTACCCGCAGACAGGACAGATCCTTATCCGCCGTCAGGGCGACAAAGTCAAAAAAATCCTCTTCTGATCTCCATTATTCCAGCTCCCCGGACGTCACTGACTCCCGGGGAGTTTTTTTGTGCCCGAGAATCACCCTGCCGGTACGGACGCGATTCATCGCGTCCGCCAAGTGGATGCAAACCAGTTCAGGCGCTGACACCGCCCATTTCGTATTTTTTTTTCGAAAAAAATTTTGCCACATAAAAAAAAGGCGCTATCTTTGCACTCGCAAACGAGAGAGTTAGCAATTACATTTCGGCTCCTTAGCTCAACTGAATAGAGCATCTGACTACGGATCAGAAGGTTACAGGTTTGAATCCTGTAGGAGTCACAAACATAACACGGCTCCTTAGCTCAACTGAATAGAGCATCTGACTACGGATCAGAAGGTTACAGGTTTGAATCCTGTAGGAGTCACTTCAGGCCGCGCCAAAGCGCGGCCTTTTTTATCATGGAGCGGGGACATCCAGCCATATTCTGCATCACAAGACACAAGCCGCGGGAGCATGCGCGGCCACGCTGACGGTGATAGCCAAGGCCCGCGGCCTGTGCTGTCACGTTTCGCGGCGGCGCGCACTGCCGTGGCTTGCCGCGAATTGGTAGGGCGAGCGGCGGTTTCCGCCAGCTATCGCAGGCGGTTGTAGATATTTCGCGCGTCCCGCGCTTGCCTAAGAATCAGAATGCCACGAGGCTACTCTTTGTCGGAAACATATATTCTGATATGTCGAGGAATTCTGCAACTCCGAATCCGCAAATAGCGCTATCATTCCCGCAAAGGAGAAGTAAGTCGGTTTTGATGCACTCTCTCAGGATGCCACTTGTCCATCGGGATATTTTCCTTTTCAGATAGCCGACAGGAATTTCCATTATTATATGTTTTTTGAGATTCTATCGCTCTTTCCCATGTAATCGAAACATTCGGCAAATCGGATGTCTTTTCAGCTATCGCATTTACGATTGCGTCCATAATTACCTTTTGGTAACTGCCACCATGAATGTTACAGCTGCTGTAGCTATCGCTATGCCGACGACGATATTCGGCGTGAGGGCTTCGCCAAATACCAATGTCCCGACGAGAATGGCTGTAATAGGCTCGAATACTCCGAGAACCGATGCTTTAGTCGCGCCGATATTGCGCGTGGCCACTGCCAGTGTGGCAGTCGACACTATTGTCGGTAATAACGCAAGCCCGACGAGATTTAGCCACGACATGGGCCCATATATACCCTGAGTCAATGCTGTTCCCGACGACAATATCTTCACGAAAAATACGACAGCGCCCGCCAATAGAGCGTAGAATGTCAGCAGAGAGTTTGAGATACCAGCGATTACTTTGCTGCGGTTAATTACAACAATGAACAGCGCATAGGAGAACGACGAGCCCACCGAAAGCAGAATTCCCGTAGGATTAACATCTTGTGCGGAACCACTGTTGGTCATTATCAGCACTCCGAGAAAAGTCAGCGCGATTGACAGCCACACAGGCCAGGACGGAACCACTCGAAGAAACACCATAATTATGGCAACAAGAACCGGATATAGAAACACCAGAGTAGTAGCAAGCCCTGAAGCTATGTAATTATAAGCCTCAAATAAAAGCAAGCTGCTCGTCGAATAAAGTAACCCGAGAACGATCAGCACACCGGCCTGCTTCAATGACACCTTAAAGCTATGTTTTCCCAATAAAATGAACATTCCCAGAATCACTACGGCAATTCCATACCGAAAAAACAGGATTGAGCCGATGCTTGCCCCGCTATTCATCAGCGGGACAGCAAACAACGGATTTAACCCATAAGTAATGCCGGTTATTATTCCGGCCGGGTAACCGATCATCGCTTTTCTACTGAGAGATGCCATATTATACGGAATTAGCCATTCTATGTCGCGCCCGAATCATTCAATTCGTTTCGCGGTGATATAATCATAACAATCGGCAATCCTATTATACCGATTATGGTGCAAAAATACCATTTTCCCTTGACACTTCTGCCAGAATCCCCACTACAGATTTGCAAAGGGCTGTTGATGGATTCACAGGGAATAATTAACTTTGCAATCTGTCAGAATTCTGATGACAATTATTAGAAATGAACAATAACGCCAATTTTAATGAAGTCAACGGCAGCCAGAGCGATAATGCCCGAAATGCGGTTGCCGAAGCGCGTCGCGTAACCTGGATCGGGTTTTGGATCAACGCTATTCTTGGACTGGCAAAAGTAATAGGCGGAATCTTCGGACAAAGTTCGGCACTTGTCGCTGACGGCATTCATTCTTTCTCCGACTTTCTAAGCGATATCATAGTCATTATTATGATTGGAATAGCCCGTAAACAACCCGATGTCAAACATCAGTTCGGGCACGGTCATTATGAAGCACTTGCTACAGTCATTCTATCGTTAGCCCTTATGATCGTTGCGATTGGAATACTTATTGACAGTGTCAACCGAATAGTACTGGTTTGTCAAGGCGGTGTGATTCCACGTCCGGCATCTATTGCGCTCTTCATAATCGCAATTTCGATAATATCCAAAGAATGGCTTTTCCATTTCACGTTCAGGGTCGGCAGAAAGATCAACAGCGAAGCCGTAAAAGCCAATGCCTGGCACCACCGAAGCGATGCTTTTTCGTCAATAGCCACTTTGATCGGTGTGGCCGGCGCTATGTTTATGGGCGATAAATGGCGCATTCTCGACCCCATAGCCGCCATTATAGTCTCAATTATAATTGCAATCGTAAGCGTGAAAATGATTTACCCTGCTCTCGGCGAATTGCTTGGCCGTTCATTATCTGACGAGGCATGTTCAAAAATAGGAAAGGTGATTGCGGAAACTGAAGGTGTAATAAGGTGGCATCGTCTGCGCACATTCAAAAGCGGCAACGACGCGTATGTCGAAGTGCATATTAAAGTCGACCCGGAATTGACTGTCAGCCAGGCACACACTATAGCGACTTTAACAGAGAACCGAATAAAGGAGTCTTTGCCGGAAATGTCGGTCTATGTGACCACCCATATCGAGCCGGCAGAAAGCTAAACAGCTGAATCCGATCCGGAATGAAAGAGTAGCCGAGGTTGCAAAACCGCCTTGACATATCAGAATCAACGCCTCCAATATAGAGTAGCCGCGGGTGTTGCAGAAGCCCACGTTACAAAACGCTATAATAACAAGTGCTAATAACTGCCATTAAATACACTTTATATCAGAGTATTACAAAATATCAGTTTTGGCACTTGTTTGTTATTGTTAGCGTTATTTGCAGAAAATATTTGGTTCGTTGGTGCGTTTTTGGTTCTTGTTATAGTAACAAATCCAAATATTTTTTGTAACTTTGTACTCGGTGGAAAAGTCGGTGCAGATTGACCCCTGTCGGCGGAAAAAAATTGACCCCCTCGTCAAAATAAGATTGACCCCTAAAA
>PPYF01544817.1_pt1 | contig 23066 bp, 17 predicted proteins | sample 1559871 | NCBI WGS metagenome assembly PPYF01 (sample SAMN08240021, study PRJNA423297) | Human gut metagenome, whole genome shotgun sequencing project.
CATTTGGAAATCTCAAAAAAACTTTGTAATTTTGCACACACGAATCATCTTTGATTCATTGGACTTGTAGCTCAGTTGGTTAGAGCAACAGACTCATAATCTGGAGGTCCCTGGTTCAAGCCCAGGCTGGTCCACTTTAATAATCAAGCACTTACAGATTTTCCGTAGGTGCTTTTTCTTTTTCTCGGAAAACAATGGGAAAACACATTGCTTTTGAAAACTCCATGATTTTTCAATAAGCTTGACATCATACCATTCCAAGTAAAGCATGTAAATAAGGTTTCTCCGAGTATCAAAACAACTTGGGAAAACAACAATTTTATAGAGAAACAAAAGCCACAAGACTCTTTTTAGGTTTTTGAGGCTTATGTGCTTTATGGCATTACCCTCCTTGATGTTCTCCTGTCTTTTTCTCCATAAAAACAATACACTTTCGTTAACGACTGCTAAAAAACCATACATAAAAAACTATCTCAGTTTTTGGCGAATAGCACCTGTAATGTTCCTTTACACCAAACGAACTACCTTTGCCCACGGATTTCCAATCACGGAATTTCAAAGATGGTTCATGAGCCAACAACAGATGTGTAATCGGGATGTCAGGAAGTACAACTGACAAACCACAAAGCAAGAATAATATGACAAGACTCGTTACAATAGAACAATTGTTAGAGAAGCCTGTCTGCATGATGTCGGGAGAAGAATTTGTCCTGCTCCTTCAAAATGCAGAGAAAGGAACGGCAAAAGTGCCTGCCGAGGTGGTACCAGAGAAACATTATGAGTATGGCATTGCTGGAATAGCCAAGATATTCGGTTGCAGCATTCCTACGGCTAACCGTATCAAGAAAAGCGGTGTCATAGACCCCGCCATCACTCAGGTTGCTCGCAAGATAGTGATTGATGTGGAACTGGCTTTGGAACTTGCCAAGAAAGCAGGTGGCTTTGCGTCTATCAGAAAGTAGTATGGAAGAAGATTGGAAAGACTACCTATCCACTGATGCTAAGGGGAACACCTTGAAGACCATCAGCAATCTTAGGATGATTTTCACGCATGATGAGAATCTCCGTCAGATTCGCTTTGACACCTTCTGCCAAGACGACATCTCCTTTTCTCCATTGTTCTGCAACGTCAATGGGAACAAGGTGGATGAAGAATCCGTAGGGAAGATTCAAGACTACTTGGAACAGAACTATGACTTGCGACTTACCCAGAACAAAGTGTTCGAGATGTTGAAGACTACCGCTTCTGAGCGCAATTTCAACCCAGTTCAAGATTATATCCGCAAAGAGGAATGGGACGGCACACCTCGCATAGAGACTGCCATCATCGACTATCTCGGTGCAGAAGACACTCCGCTCATCAGAGAACAGACCAAATTGTGGTTTGTGGCGGCTGTTGCTCGTGCCTTTGAGCCTGGTTGCAAGTTCGACAATGTGCTCACCTTGCCAGGACCACAAGGTATTGGCAAGAGTACTTTCTTCAAAGTCATAGGTGACAGATGGTTCAACGACTCTTTCTCGTTTGCAAGTGGCGACAAGGAAAAGGTGGAAACCATCACGAATGGCTGGATAATCGAAATCAGCGAACTGAACGGCATGAAGCGAGCCAACGATGCAGAAGCGGCAAAGGCTTTTCTAAGTCGTCGCAGTGATTGTATGCGCCCTGCCTATGGTCGCAAGCCAATAGAGTATCTGCGCCACAATGTATTTGCAGCCACCACTAACGAGACCAACTTTCTGCAAGGCGACAATGGAAATCGCCGTTGGTGGATAGTGCCTGTTCAAGGCAATGGTCATGTTTCTGATTGGCTCCATTCCCTACATTCTGTGGTGCATCAACTATGGGCAGAGGCTTACTCCTATTATATAAAAGGTACGAACCTCTATCTAAGTCCAGAATTGGAGGCAGAAGCCAATGAAGTGCAAATGTGTCATTCAAGCATTCTCAACGACCCTATCCTTGATGACATCAGGCTCTATTTGGAACGTCTTGTGCCAAAGGCATACGACACATGGAGCATTCCCATGCGTGCTGCCTACCAAAAAGGTGCATATACCGAAGCAACGCCTAATAGCAAGCCTGAGGTACTGCTAAACATGGTCTGCGCAAGACAGATTATAGAGGAGTTGCCCAACGACCTTGTACGAAGGAATCCTGCCAAGTACACCGCCCAGTACATCAATCGCCTCATGTCGTTGGTGGACGGATGGGAACGCAGTGAGCAGGAGAAGGTCAAAGGGTTGCACCCCTCATACTGTGACAAGACGGGACGGACGAAACATCCATGGATGAGAATAAGTGCTCAACAAAAAGAACAAAAGGGAAAAGAAGAAGATTGGCAGTCAGAACTACCATTCTGACCATCTCCTTTCTTTTGCTTCATGTCCCTTTGTCCCTAATATTTTCCTATAAAGCCTAAAAATAATAGCGTATAGGATAAACAAAGGATTTGTGCCTTTAACCGAGGGACAACTTGGGACATACGTTCGCTTGGCATCGCACTTTACAGCAGCCAAATCACCATCGAGTGATGAAAAAAAGATTTTTCCTATCCCTTTCTTTTCGTCAGCAGTCAATCTTGGCTGATGTGCTATCACCAGAGTCTGTACCTCCGTTAGCCGTAGTTTTTCGGGAGGTCTAAACAAGAAGTACCAGTGTCTGACGGTTTGGCTTCGCCCACCGCTTCCTACTGGCATCCTTGAATGTTCGCTGGCTCACATTGGCTATTCTTTATATCAGATATTCAACTTTCAAAAACGCATTTACAATGACAGAAGACAAAATCATTAGCACGGAGAAAACTTCACGAAAGAGACCTCCAAAGGACAAGCATATTGATGTCCGTTTTACAGACAACGAGTTCAACCATGTTTTGAAGAATGCCCGATTGTCGGGAAGAAGCAAGAGCATATATCTCCATGACATTGCCCTTGGCCACAAGCCTTCCCTACCGATGACCACAGAGCAGCAGGAAGCCTTGAAAGGATTGACTGGCGCAAGAGCGGAACTTGTTTACATACGCAATGCGCTTCATGCCTTGCCACAAGCAGAACGAAAGAAACTCTTCAAAAGAGCGGATTTCATGGAGCGTTGGCTTCAAGGTGTCAACGACATCATCAGGGAATGGAGCAACATCAGAGACCGTTTTATAGACATGATATGATAGCAAAAGCAGCAGCCATTCAGCATGGTCAGGCAATGACCAATTACGCTACAAAGAATAACCGCGCAGACATCGTTAAGACCAACCATCTTAGCGAGAATCTGCCTCCTATGGGTATGTGGGACGAAATGGTTCTGCACCAGTCTATGTTCAAGCAGAAGTATTCCAAGAAGCCTATTGAACTTACATCCATACGCTTTGAGATTTCTCCATCTGAGGAAGAAGCACGAAACTGGACGATGGAAGACTGGCAAAGATGCCTTGATGAGTTCATTCATGAGATAGACCATATCTCCAAGGTGAACCACATTGGCAAGAGAAAAGGCAAGGCTGCCACATCTGTCAAGCCTACCAATATTGCCAATTCCCAGTATTTCGCTGCTCTGCACCATGACTCCAAAAGTGGTATTCCCCATCTGCATCTGGTGGTAAACCGCCTTGACATGGATGGTAACCTCAATGATGTGAAGTTCATCGGTGAGCGTGCAGTGATGGCTGCAAAAGCCGTCAATCCGCGTCATGGGTGGAAAGATGCTATGGATATTCGCAAAGAGCGTATTGCAGAGGTAACTAACGCTTGCATGGATGTGTTGCGTTCCATGTCTGCCTTTGACTGGAATGTCTATACCGATAGAATAAGGGCAAAGGGGTACAACATTGAGTTAATCCGCGACAAGACAGCCCAAGCAAAGGTGCATGGGTATCGCTTCAAGTTTGGTAGAACGACCATCAAGGCATCTGAACTGGGCGTTGGCAGAAATCTCACGGCATCGAAAATAGAGAGCACCTTCCATAGGCTGCATCCACAAGCGTTTCCTATTAGTCAAAGGTCATCTGCCTTTGTGCCAAATCCAACAACAGGAGTAAGTCGGGATGTAGCCAAGCCAAGTGGTTTGTCTCATCCTTACAATGTGGTTCAACCAAAAGACTCTCCTTGTTTCAGAAAGGTGCTGCAAGTTGATGGCAAGCACTTCAATATACATATGCCAACTATAGCATACGATGCGATGAATAGTTGTATCAAAGTTCCCGAAAATGGATCTGCAAGTCATAATGACATTATGAATGTGGCGATGCTGCTCTTTATGGGCTACCTTGATGCTGCCACCAGTATGTCGGAGTCGTGTGGTGGCGGTGGTAGTCCAGGCAGTAGTTGGGGATGTGACAAGGACGAAGATGACCATGACTGGGCAAGACGTTGCGCAATGCAAGCCAATTGGCTCTGCAAACCGATAAAGAGAAGTCGTAGAAGATAACATTAAAACACTTATCAGTATGGGAAGAAACAAGAAAGATGCAGCACAGGATGTGCTAACCCTGTACAATCAGATGCAGGAAGACGAAAGCATTGAGAGTGGCAAGAAAGAAATCCACGCTACCCTCAATGAGATTGAGTCAGCAAAGGAAGCCCTTTCTTCAGTAATAAAGGAACTTACAGAAGCCAATCGTACAATGAGATTAACAAAAACCGCTCTTATGGCTGTCCAAAAGAGTACGGAAAATATCGTTGACGGAATCTGCAATGCTATTGTCAAGGCAGAACAAAGCAACCTCAAAGTAGGTATCAACGATGAAGGACTTGCACAGTTGAATGAGCGGAACGATGCCGCCATTTCAGTCTTCAAGCAAGCTCTTGATGAACATGAAAAGCGAATAAATGTCCTATTCACTCACCAACAGAAAGAACTAAAGCGCATCCGAAACATTGAAGAAGGTGCTTACTTCAATGGTCGCACCTATGCCTGGATGTTCGGCTTGGCTTTTATAAGTTGGGCAATTGTCCTTGTGGAAATCACCATCTGGATATGTATCAAACTTTTTTAGCAACCTCAAAACAACATCATTATGAAAGACAGCGAATACACACAGACAAGAAAGACGGCAATCAATGCCCTTAACCATTGGGCAACGACAGGCTTGGGGCAGTTCACCATGCGTGACATTGTAAGCACCTACTTGGAGGCAAGCGATGCAAACCGCTCCTCCATCGGTGGCGAATAGGCCGCTCTCGCTCGTTGAAAAATAGCAGCTAACCGACTGGCGATTAACTGCATATATGTGTTGTCTAAAGAGAAACTATCCAAGGTGGATAGGGAATCGGAAGAATTCGTCCTGAATGTACCAAGTCAAAAATATTTAATAAAAAGATAATATGGACTTTACAGACTACTAGGTTAAAGAATTTAAACTAATACACAAAAGAGTTAAGTACGAAGAGCCGTGTGATGGGAGACTGTCAAGCACGGTTCCGAGAGAAGGGAGGGTGAAATTCCCTCCACTTACTCGACTGAGAACTTGCCGTACCATTCCATTGTCAGAAATGGTACTTTTTACTCATTTTATGAAGTCAACAAATAGTTTACTTGGATTCGGCTATGGCATAGTAGCATTCTTCATGCAAGTCATCCGCATTTTGGTGGACTATTGCCACACGTGTAGTCTTATTCTCATAAGTTTCCACCACATCCGCACCTTTGAGAAGTGTCTTGAAATCAGATGCGGTTAGTGAAGACTTTCCTCCTAGATGCTTTTTTAGCAGCCATTTTAGTGCCTCTTCTTGCGTTTTGAGGTATTCAGCATCAGCAAGATGCGAAGAATTAGGTACTTGTATCTTTATATAACAAGTACCATTGACTTTTTGAGTATCTGTCAATAGAAACTCATAACGGGTATCAAGGACATTATATATACAATTAGTCTTAGGGTTGGCAAGAGCAATACTACCATTCTTCCAGTCCACTCCAAGGAAGTCACGTTCACGCATGACCAGAGTCGTTGAATACTCATATATCAGCTTTCCATCTTTATAGCCTTTAAGACAAATCGGGAAATCTGTTTTCTCGTAAAAATAAGACCCCCATTGGGGAGTAAAACTTTCCTCCGTCCTGTTCCCATCTGTACTATATCTGTAAACGCAATAAGTATCAGGTAAAAGCGGAGAAGACATTTCAATCAAGTCATAGTATTTTAAGAAGTCCGGTGTGACGGGGAATGAGTATTCGTCTCTATGATTGAGTATTCTAAATGTTATAAAATCAAAAGGAGCAGCCAACGGGGTGTCCAAATCCATAAATGGAACAAGTTGCACCATCTTCAGCTTAAACTTAGCCTCCTCGGGCAGTTCTTCCGGTTTTGGAGTAACAGGAGGAATATCATTTATGATTTTAAGAAGCTCATAAGCTATATTCGAGCCGTCAGCCGGTGGATTGGCAAGTGTCGTTTTGCGTACTTCCAACTCATATTCATGTCCGCGTACATAATCAAATCCCTGAATGCCGCCAAAGGCAAGATGGGAATATTCCAAATCACCATCTTCTTTCACAAGCATACACTCCACAGGTACTTCACTTCCCCAAGGTGTGTACGTGCCTGTTTCGGCAGACACATACATTTTAATTATCTCAACTTTGTCAATAGGTTCGTCTTTGTCACAACCTACCAATAGGACACTTATCAGCATCAATAATGCTGCTTTAATACATTTAGCCATCATTGCTTATTTTAACTACTGATTCAACAATTCCTTAATTCCGCAACACTATTATAACTTAAACTTTTTAAGTACCTGAGCAACAAAAAGTTCTTGGACAAGCCAAGCGGCAGAGCCGAGCGACCCAGAATTTTGTCATGTCGAAGAATTCACTAGTCTTAGTGTTGCAAAACAAACAAGAGAATTCAACGATAGACATGGCAAAAATACAAATTAAATCTGAGAAACTCACTCCTTTTGGAGTGAATATTTTCTGGTCATGGAGCAATTTGACTCCAAAAAAACAATATTACTTCTAAAATAAGAGAAAGGGCTATATCTTATGTCTACGACATAGATGTTTACATGAAATCACTTATTCTATTTTCTCAAACCTCTCAACTAACCCTGAAACAATCCTTCTCGCACGTTGCCACTTAGAGCTACTTGACACAGCAAACTTTTTGTGGTTGATAGTGATGAACGAATCTACCCTTTGGGCTAGATCATACTTGTATTCTCGACCAGAGAAATGATTTACAGCACGCAGGAAAGTGGCGAAAGAGGTCTTTGAATCAAGGTGGTTGGTACGCAGTAGTGCTGCCTTGATGTAAGCAGTCTCATATTCATGCTCCATATCATTGAGGGCAGATAGGATTGCTCCTTTCAATGCAGACTTATCCTCTGCTATGAGGATGTCGTCGATGCTTAGCTCTTCTTGCTGAATGATTCTGCGTCCATGCTTCCCTTTCGTATTGTCAAGGGCGTTCTTTATGGTCTGTCGAAATTCTATGTCCTCTATTTCCTTACTTTGTTTTGTCCATTCTGCTTTCTTGTCAAGACCTTGCGTAACGCTGGTTTCCACAAGATTTACTACAATTGTTTTGACACTTTCACGCACTATGGAAAGTTGTTTGTCGTTAAGACTTACTTTGCTCAATGCCGTTGCACTCTTGGGTAGTCCATGATCAAAGCAGATATAGTAGAGCGTACACATCAGCAACGTATTTCGTTCCTCAAAGATTTCTTCACGAAGACGGAAATACATTTCTGGGAGAGCATGAATGGCAGACAGCATTATTCGCTTTGATATTGTTGCAAGTTCTTCCGCTGTATGCCCTTTGCTAAAATTGAATACAGCCATTTGTACGAGGGAAGGCAACGAATCCCAAAACTCTTTAGCTGAGACATAAGGGATATAAAGATGCTCGTCATCTTCCTCACTCATATCCTTGTCAACAAGACCATATTCCCTTATCAAGATTAGGTCTTCGTTTGTTTCATTCTTATCCCTACCAATAACTTCGGAATAGAAACCCAATCGCAGATAGCCAGTGAAAGCCATCATTTCATCGACAACACGTATAGCCACGGCTGTCTTTTCTTCATCTGACAGAATGGTATCTGTGTTGGACACAAATAGTTTCCGACACTCAATAAGCACGGATGTAGGCACATATTTCGCAGCCATTTTGAATATGCGTTCAATTTGGCTGAAATCGTTACGCATCATCTTCATCATATCCAATGAGAAGCGTGAGTAATCCTCTTGGTGTTCTTGCTTCCAAAAATGCACTTTGTCAAGCGCATCCCTCATGGCGTTCTTTTTGAAATTTCTTATCTCCATCTGCTATGTTACTGCTATTAGGTGGCAATTTGAGAAAACGTTTCATTCACCCAACTGCTTCAACAAGAAATCCTCCAAGGTCTTTCTGTCTGGCAACTGGAGCATATAGGTGGAAACAAAGAGTTGGTTATCCATGCCAGCAAGGGCATACTCCACCATTTTCTTTCCCTTTCGTGTGCAGAGCAATATGCCGACAGGAGGGTTATCCCCTGGCTGCATCTCATTCTCTTTATAGTAGGACACATACGCATTGAGTTGTCCAAGATTCTCATGCGAAAACTCCTCGTTCTTCAATTCGATGATAACACCACAATGCAGAATGCGATTGTAGAACACAAGGTCGGGGTAATAATACTCGTCATCGATAATGATGCGCTTTTGGCGAGCCTCAAAACAAAAGCCTTTGCCCAATTCGAGGATAAACTCTTGCAGATGGGTGATTAGCGCATCCTCCAAATCATGTTCGTCCACTATTTCCTGCGCCTTCAATCCTAAAAACTCAAAGGTGAAAGGTTGGCGAATTTGCAACGCAGCAGAGTCATGTCCTTGCACAGAGGGCAGGGAAAGTATTTTCTCTGGGTTGTCACTAATACCTGTACGGAAATAGAGGTTGGTGCTAATCTGACGGCGAAGTTCGCGAACTGACCATGTACACTTGATGCATTCCTGCTCGTAGAAGTAACGTGCAAGAGGGTCATCCACGCTCATAATCTCTCGTATATGAGAAAAAGACAAGCGTGAGACTATCATTTCTGGTAGTGTCTGAAAATTATGCGACACTGTCGCACAATTTGTATTAGACTGGGCATCAGCAGATTTATCCATCAAAGGAATACGATTCCCTGATTTATTCGACAACGTTGAATAAATTTTATTTGGAACGAATAGCCCTTCCATTTGTGGGTATAAGTTGTAGAAGTTTCGAGAAGTCTGGAACAAAGTAACATTGAGTCCTTTTCTATTCACCTGTTTCTCTAACTTTTTCAGCAATTGCGTTCCGTACTCAGCCCGATCTTTGCCGTGTTGTTCAAACTCCACGATGTAATAACCAATGAGCCAGTTGCGCATGGTCTGCATACGGTTGATAGCCCTTACAGCCGATGACTGGGCTGCATCATGGGTCGTTTGAATGATGGATGCCAAGTCGCTGAAAGAGTGAAACGTGTTGCTCCAATCCTCAAAAGGAAGTTCCATCCCTTCGTGAGTGTATGTTGATATTTCGTTTGCCATGTTATACCTTTATATATTGAATGTGATTATTTTTTCGTCAAAAGTTTCAGAAGCATTGCTGTTTTCTGTTCTTCCGTCATATTGTTGATTTCCTCCTCCGTTATCTTTGGCTCCAAGTCAAGGAGTTTGCTATTATATTCAAACTGCGTCTCCAAAGGATACTGGGCAATATACCTATCTGTTATCGAATGATTGGTTGAATGTCCCATACTTTCGGATATGTATCTCTGTTCCACACGTGCATGGGAAAGATTTGTTCCGTATGAATGTCTACACCATGTTCCCGATGGGCGCACCTCCCAATGAAGCACATCTTGGCAAATCTTGATGATTCTGTCCTGCACATTGGAGTTCTCTTGTGAGATTCGTTTGCGCTTATCAGCTTTCAGTGTTGCACCTTGCAGAATATCAGGAAAAACAAAGCCATTGAGCGTTGGCTCAGCAGCAATCTCGTCAAGAATCCGCTGGAGAGGCTTTATTATGGGAATAATCACCTCAGAACCACCTTCCGTGCGATTTGTGGTCTTCACTCTTTTAAACTTGAAGGCTTTTCTACCAGTGTCGAAATAATATTGAGAATAAGTCAATTCACCAGCATCGGCAAGATTAAAACCATTACACAGATATTGGGCAAGGAACAATCCCAATGAATAATGCGCCCTTTCCGCATATCCACTTTTCCAAGTATCGGGATAACGTTTCTCAATGAACACTCGATACAATTCGGTCATTTGTTCTACTGTCAGATAGCAATGCTTTCTCGACTCTCCAACAGGAATAGACACCAATTTCTTCTTCTGGATATTGGAGAAAGGGTATTCTTGATTGGTGAGGTAACCCATAGACACGCACTCATTCCAAACGGCCCGACAAGAACGAAGGTATATTCCACGCGTGGTGTTGCTAATCTTGCCGACAATGTTGCCTGCTTCGTCCTTTACGCCATTCATCATGCCATTGTTCCAATATTCTATGTCTTCCTTATCGACCTTGAAGCCAACGACAGGTCTATCCCACATGATTTTCTGAAAGGACTTCAAGGCACACTCGTATGATTCTGCGGTGGTGCAACGCTCACCATTATTATCCGTGAGATAGAAATTGATCTTTTTCTCCCAAACGCCTATGAACGACGTTTCCTTTGTGGAATCCACTCCTGTAACAACAACCTTGATACGTTCGAGCGACAGACTATTGCCCAAACGTTCTATCATCTCGGTCTGAGCATCGAAGATGGCATCAAACTCCATCTTCTTTTCATAGAGTTCCGAGCGGACTGCCTTTGCACTTAGTGTGCAAATTTTTGCGAAATCCTCCTCTGTGAACTCACCAGCAACAAAACTATACCATGATTTTCGATCTATGGTATAGCGCATTGCAACAGGAAGCGTATCCCTATCTTTCTTAGGGTGACGCTTGTCGAGAATAAGGGCGTAAGTACAACTTCCATACCTTGCACTCTTGTAAGTAGTATCCAGTTTCTTTGCCATTTTGCCAATAGTCTGTAGGTCTCAACTTGCCAATCATCCCGAATTTCGGAAAACAATGGGAAAACAAGTTCCCTAATATCCCTCCCAAACACCCTATATTCCTATGCTTTTCGGGAAAACAATGGGAAAACACAGACGTTTTGATATAGGATTTCTTGGCATATCATAAACTGCCGCAAAATTAGTAAAACGTTGTGTATCAACGAAATTTATCAATATAAAAAATTATAAAATATCATTCTCTCAGACTCATAATCTGGAGGTCCTAGGTTCAAGCCCTAGCTGGTCCACATTGAGCAAGGCAGTTACGACAAATCGTAGCTGCTTTTTTCTTTTTCGGCATAATGATGGGAAAAACATGAATATAATGATGTGTAATAAAAACCATGTCGTAGGGCCATAATTGCGGAAAATACAGTACTTTTGCAGGCAAATGAGCATGTGGGGTTCGCCTGCAAGCTGAAAGGATACTATTCAGTATAGCTTATGAATAAAGTAAAAGACGATTTCTTCCTCCATTCCAATAAGGTGGGACATATCAGCAAGGAAGATTACGACAAGATAGAATTGTTGGTGAATGCGGCAAAGGCCTTTGCCCGCAGCACCTACCAGTGCGTCTATATCATCGATTATTTTCATCAGGACTTCATCTATGCATCAGACAACCTCGCTTATCTCTGCGGATTGGAACCGGAGCAGTTGATGGAGGCCGGTTATCAGATGTATATAGACCATGTTCCGGATGCTGATCTGCAAATGTTGCTCGAAGTGAACAAGAAAGGTTTTGATCTTTTCAATGAATTGCCTGTGGGCGACCGACTGGACTATACCATCTCGTACGACTTTCATCTTACCAATGGCAGACATAGCCGATTGATTCATCATCACCTCACTCCGATACTTCTTTCTGATGATGGAAGAGTCTGGCTTGCCCTCTGCACCGTATCATTGGCAGCAACCGATGAACCGGGACACATCATCATGCAGAAGAATGGTGAGCGTAGCTATTTTGAATATTCCACATTGCGCCATAAGTGGGAAAAGAAAGAAGGCATAACCTTGAGCGAGACTGAGAGAGATGTTTTGAGATTGTCTGCCCAAGGTTACACGATGAATGATATTGCCGACCGACTATGCAAGTCGGTGGATACGATAAAGGCTTGCAAGCGCAACCTTTTCGCCAAGCTTGGCGTGAAGAACATTGCCCAAGCGCTGTTTCATGCCACGAACTATCAGATGATATAATAGCAATCATATCTCTTCCATCAATGGCGAGAGATAGAACTTGGGGAAGTATTTCACCTCCTTGCCTTCCGCAAGGTTCGCGAGAATGTTGGCACAATAACCGGCGGCAATATATGCCCCGATGCCCAGTTGCGGGAAAGACTCATTGGAATAATGCATGATGGCTTCATCTATCCAAGGCACAGGCATCTGCCAGAACATACCGTACTGCGAGATATACTTGCCCAGTGAGCACCGGAAATCATCCGAACCTTTTTTCACTACTTTGCTGAATGGATAGCCATTCGGTTTCTCTACAGCGAGAAAGGCAGCCTTGCCAAGATTGACGGCATGGATAACGGTGATGCCCTGCTCCTTGCATTTCTCATCGAAAGCAAACGAGGCTTCGTTGTCATGCAAGGTTGCATTCACCGCATACCGGATGCCCGACAAGTCGCATGCAGCCACATCTTCCATCGTCAGCGTATCCTTTTCTATGCGATAGATTTGAAATCTATCTTCCTGCCGAGAGCTTTCATGGAAGTCATGGCGCAAGGCACAGGAGGCTATCAAGCTTCCCATGTCTGTGCCACTAATCAACAATTTTATTGGGTTGTTCATTTATAGAGAGATTTATTGTCATTACACCATTACCGGATGCTGCAGACAGATTACATTCTGTTCTTCTGACTTTTTCCTGCACCCGTACCCTTATACTTGCTTCTTGTAGTGTTGAACTTATACCGTACAGTAAGCGACACTTTGCTGGTTGACTGTATATCAACAATCATGTCCCTCATTTTGCCATAATGAGCACTCATGTGGATGTCGTCTGTTCCAAACAAATCATAGACAAAGAGCTGGAACGACAACCGGTCTTTCAAGAAAGACTTATATACAGATACATTGGTACAAAATCTTGGCTTATACGAATATATATTTCTTCCATATTCTTTTGTGGTATACGACATCATCCACGTTAACATTGCCAACTTGGTGTTGAAGGTGTTATTAAAGTTGAATACCGCCATCGGATTGTTGGATATTTTGCCATCATGTGCATCCATATCAAGCCACTGTTTTACTACAGATGCCGTAAATGAAGGATGCCAAATGCCAAACGAAGGTCGCAAGTTGACGGAAGCTTCTACATGATTATATGCCTTTCCATTCACAGGTTTAAGCAGTCCTATTGCAGGATTGTCTTTATAAGTCTCCACATTCGACATCATCGTATGCGAAGTATGGCTGTAGGTCATGTCGAAAGTCAACCATTTGTAAGCCAACTCGTAGTTGAGATTTTTGCTTATCTCAGACACTAAGAATGGATTTCCTGTTTCATACGTGTAGCGGTTGTCATACTGAATACCGCTGCGCAAGTAATAATAAGGAGGGCGGTCGATGTCGGTAGCATAGCTCAGCTGCATCTGTACCTTGCCCACAGGCATCGATAAGCTGAGCGATGGGAACCAATTGCCGTACGACTTGCTTTGCCCAGGCACATACTTGCCATACTCATAGTAATTGAAGTCGATGTACTCGCATCTCAGTCCTGCCTCCATGCTCACGTTTCCGAAATCCCTTGAATATGCCAAGAATGAAGATGCCATGCTTTCTGTAATACGACTGTCATCATCCGACACGAAGTTGGTTGGCACAACCTGATACTTTGAGGTACGATGGGTGTTGGAATATTCACCACCCAAAGATAACTCACCACCCAACAAAGGATAGGAAAGCACCAACTTGGAAGCCAACAAACGATATTTCTTGTCTGTAAGGCTATGAACCGTCTGGTTCTGTGCGTCCATCCCCACCTCCTGATATTGCTCTTTGGTAACAACGTCCTCGTTATTCTTCGACCAAAGCCAGTCGGCATTGAAGTCGATGCCGAGTTTGCCAATCTTTCCGACATAGTAAACATTGCTTGAAAGTGTGCTCTTCTGCTCGAAGAAATTGGCGTGGCTGTCAGAGTTTTCTGTCTGCTCGTCGTCTTGCCATATTTCTGTAGCCATATTGGCTTCGCAGGTCTGTTTCGGATTTCTCAGAAAGCCGAAGTTGGCACCTATAGAGTTGTTGGCATCCAACTGGTAGCTGGCATCCAGGCGAAAGTTCATGGCTTCTACTATACTTACTTGTCTGTTTACACTCTTCTGGTCCCAGGTCTTGTCAAGATAAGTCTTCTGCTGTAAGTCTTGATTGTTTGGCTGGTATTGCTTTGCCCCAAAGGCGTATGCGCCCAGCTCCAATCCATTCTTGCGATAGCTCATATTCAATTGGCTATATCCACCGAAGTTTTCCTTTTCGTCATATTCACCAGTAGTCATCGCATCGAATCCGAAGCCCTCACCCAGCATCTTCTTCGTTGTGATACGGATGACCGCCCTGGTGCTGGCTGCGTAACGGGCACCAGGGTTAGTGATGACTTCCACCGACTTGATGTTATCGGACTGCAAACGGTCGAGTTCGCTTCGGTCTCTCATCTGTCGTCCATTGATATAGATAACAGGTTCACCGCGACCGAATACCTCGATGCTGCCATTCTGGGCAGACACTTTAGGTATGCGGTCAAGCAGGTGCTCCATTGTTCCTGCCTTCTCAAGTACGGATCCGGCAACGGTTGTTGTCATTCCGCCATTCTTCAAGACAGTCTTAGGCAGGGATGATTTCACTACTACTTCGCCGAGCATCTTACTGTCTTCTTCCATCTTGATAATGCCCACATTCTCGCCTGTGCAATCCTTGCAGACGGTCTTATCCTACGGATGAAACCTTGATGATTCCGCCGTTGCAGGAAGTGTCGATGACAAAGCTGCCATCCTCTCCACTCATCGCGCCCTTGACGAAAGCCGAGTCTGTTCTATTCAATAGTACTACATTGGCAAACGCCAAAGGTTCTCCCTTGGTATCCACTACCTTACCGGTGATATTCTGCGCCATCAACTGTGTCATGGCCGAAAGGCACAGCGCCGTGGTAAAAATTACTTTTCCCATCATATTGCTACTTTTTTGTTTGCTTCAATTATTTCTCTGCAGCAAAAGTATAATATGAATGAAAAAAGCCTTTGACACAAAAGTGTATTTCCGAGGCGAATGACTGAAGCATTACACTTTTGTGTATAAAAAGCAAGGATAGATAGCGTTTGGTGGTAGTTCTTTTGCTTGCTTATCTGCTTCTTTTCATCACCAAATCTGCAAGCACGATGGCGGATTCCTTCTCATCCCTTGGTGCTTCTTTTGGTTTCCATGCCACGATGAAGCGGATTCGGGCGGCAGTGACCTTGTAGCCTTTCGACTCCCATTTGGCTAATTTCTCCGTCATCTTGATGGAGAGCTGGGCTATGTCTATACTTGTTGATGGGATGTAGAAGTAATGGTCGTGGTAGCTTAATGGCATACCACTTCTCAGGGAAAGGATAGCCTTCTTGTGAGGCTTGGAGAAGCCTAAGTTTATATCCCTGTGGGAGAGTTGGAGCATTATTTCGTTGGGCTCATCGTAGCCTTGGGCATCATGGAGATGCAGGGCAGAATGAAGCGTGTCGAAGAGATTGCTATTGGTGTGGATGGCAAGCGTATGCTTGGCACGAGTTATGCCCACATAGTATTGGCGCAGTTTCTCGTCGGTAGGATGCTCGGGATGGGTGACGAGCATCAGGACATGGTCAAACTCATGGCCTTTAGCCTTGTGGATGGTGCTGACCACGATGTCTGACTTTGAGATCTCACAGAAGTCCTCTACTGACGATTCAAACATAAACTCCCTCAGGTCGCTATAGTATTTGGCACGATTGGTTTGCTCAAATATCTGAAGGCTGCGGTGCAGATAGGGCAATGCCTGGCTATTGGCATACTTTTGAAATGTCTGTTGCTTGGCAGCATCCCAAATCTCATCGGAGATGATAGGAGATTTCGTCTCCTTGACCCCCTGGTCTATCTTCTTCAAAAAGTATCTTGCCTCAGCCAGATTCCAAAATCGCAAGCCGTCCATTGATTGCACCAGTTTGGCCTTGAGGCCATGGCTATGAAGAAGCGCGAGCATGATGACAGCCTCTTCGTTGGTCTGTGTGAGAACACTGATGGTTTCGCTCTTTTTGTCGAGAGCTTCGTCGGTTCCTTTTGGTGCGTTGTTTCCAAGCAGTCGCATCACTTCTTCAAGGATAGGCTGGTACATATAAACCCTTTTCTCCTGAATCTGGTATGGGTGCTTCACGATTCTTACCTCTCCATCTTCTTGACTCATGGAGATGATAGGGTCTGACTTCATGCGCTGTCGAATGTTGCGGGCAAAGTCGTTGGCAGCATCTACGATATGTCGAAGACTGCGATAGTTCTCGGTCATCTCGATGAAACGGCTGTGCTCTGTCCGGGTCAATTCATAGAGATACTGAGAGTTGGAACCTCTGAACTCGTAGATGTTCTGATCATCATCGCCTACAGCTATCACTCTCATTTCTTCGTTGGCTTTCATCAGAGCATTGACAAGGGCATAGTCATCCTTGCCCATGTCTTGCGCCTCGTCGATGACGAGCACGGTCTTGCTGATGCGATTGGGTTCCACTTCGCCGTTGTTGATCATTTCGGCAGCTTGCTTCACCACATCTCCTGCCTCACTCAGATTGCCCACCCTGCCCATCAGGTCGAAACAATAAGAATGGAAGGTCTTGATCTCTACAAAATGTGCGGCATTGCCGATGAGTTGCATCAGTCGTTGCTTGAATTCGGTAGCGGCTGCCCGCGAAAAAGTGAGCATCAGGAGTTGTTCATGCTTTACGTCTTCCAACAGCAGGAGCGAGGCAAGCTTATGTACGAGCACACGTGTCTTGCCGCTGCCAGGGCCGGCAGCCACAACGATGCAGCGCGACTCATGATTGTCGATGATTTCTTTCTGTCGCTTGGAGAGCGTTCCGAAGAGTTGCTTATACTTCGAAGGCGTTACGTTGCGCTCTATCTCTGCCTCTCGCTTACCCTTGAAGTACTTTGTGATGAAACGTTGGTAGTCCATCTGAAAGTAATCCTGCACATATTGCAAGGCCGCGTTATAATCGCTTACCATCAGGTTGGCATATTCGCCCACGATGTGTATCTGCTGAATCTTCTGCTTGTAGAATTCATTGAGCATCCGATAGTCTTCCTGCTTGTAGCGCAGGCGAGACTCCTTGATGCGGCGAATCGCCATCGCATTGTAGAGTACCAGAAATCCTCCCTCCAGCTTCATGGCTCCTATCTTGGAGAGATAGAGCAAGGCTTCCTCTACGTCCTCCAACTGCAAGGAAGAGAAGTTGGAGAAGAGCGACTGCTTGCTGGACTTCAGATCGTTAAGAAGTTCGACGACCGAAAACTGTAGAGGCTTCGCCTTGGATTTCTCTATTGCGCCAGAGGCTTTTCCTAAAGCGCTTTCTCTGGTCTCCCCCTTTTCTTCAGAAGAACTGCGAATGCTCTCTACAGTTTTCTTGTTTTCTTCAGCAAGGCTATATAGTCTTTCGATAATGAATCGGCATACCTCTACTCGTCTTTCAAATCGCTTGATCATGGTCTCTAAGTCTTTCTCTCTTGTTACGATGAGGCTGCGAGCGCCGTCTTCCTTCTTGTGGGCATACCCCTTCACTACTAAGAAGTATAGCAGTGTGCGTATTTGCTTTTCCGTGGAGGTGCTGATGCCATCGTTTACGGCATTGTTGTTGAGTTGCTTGTATGTGATATGCAGCGACTCATCTGGAATGTGCTCCAGTATGTACCTTTCCAGTTTGGCGAACTTCTCCAGCATCTGCTGAGGCTTGCGCTGCTTGTCGCTGACGTCCTGCAGATAGGCTGAGATGTCGCGTGTGTTTGCAAGAATGCCTTCCTGGCGCATGCGGTCAACGGAAGAGATGACGTCCCGCTTGCTGAGGCCGAGGATGTCGGCGAGGTAATCGATGCGGGATTCCGCCTCGCTATCTTGTGCCTTGGCGATATACTTTTGGGTGATGAGCGACTTGATGATGCGTATGGCATTCTGCATCTCCTCCTCAGAGAATAGGGGGGATTCGGCGAGCCGCAGTCTTGCCTCGTCCATGTTCTTGACAGTGATACCTGTGGCATAGACGTGCGGAACGTTGTTGCCACGCTCTATGTATCCGCTTTGTTCGAGCGCGGATAGGGCGGTGCGCACACGGGTTTCTATGTCGGATACCGAGTCGTCCCAACCAGCTTGTCGGGCTATCTCCAGGGCAGAACAACTGACGTTGGGACGCAGCTTGGTGAAATCTTTGACGGCTTTCCATACCTGTTGTATCTCGCTGATGCTCAACTTCGTCTGGTTGAGCAGGATAAAGTGCTTGTCTAAGTCCTCGTCGCTATAGAGCACATAGCATTTTGCGCTGAGGTGCGGGTCTCGTCCCGCGCGTCCAGCCTCCTGTATATAGTTCTCCAGAGAGTCGGAGATGTCATAGTGGACAACCAGCCCCACGTCGCTTTTATCTACTCCCATACCGAAGGCGGAGGTGGCCACGATGACGCCAACCTTGTCGCTCATGAAGGCATCCTGATTGTGTATCTTCTCGTCGGCATCCATCTTTCCATTATAGGGCAGGGCGGGAATGCCGTCACGGGTTAGCTTTTGGGCGAGTTCTCGGGTTCGCTTGGTGCGAGAAACATAGATGATGGTAGGGCAAGCTGCCTGTTCCAAGAGTGAGCGCAGGAGGTTGTATTTGCTGCTGTCACTATCTACGTGGATCACGGAATAGTGCAGGTTGGTACGAGTGGCTGATGAGGCGAAGAGCTGAAGGTCGCAGCCCAGCCACTGCTTGAAATAGTCGCAGATGTCTTGCACCACCTTCTGTTTTGCAGTGGCAGTGAAGCAAGATACTGGTATCAGGCTATGCCCATGATGGCGGGCCATTGCGTCCTTGCCAAATTTGCGCTCCTGATATTCCTTGATAAACTTGCCGATATACAGGTAGTCCACCCGGAAGTCTTGTCCCCATGACGAGAAGCAGTGGGCTTCGTCTATGACAAATCTCACCACATGCCGGGCCATCAAGATACGCTCGATGGTCTTGGACCGCAACATCTCTGGCGCTATATATAATAAGGAGGCGTCGCCGCTTCGTACTTGCTCGATAGCCTGGGAGCGAGAGATAGGGTCCAGGAGTCCGTTGATGGTCACGGCATCGGTGAAGCCGCGGTCTGCCAAGTTGTCTACCTGGTCTTTCATCAACGATTGCAGCGGCGAGATGACCACGGTGAGTCCGTGTACGGTTCTGCCATCCATCAAGGCAGGCAACTGGAAGGTGAGCGACTTGCCGCCACCCGTAGGGAATATTGCCAATAACGACTTGCCATCCACTGCCGCTTGCGTGGCTTGCTCCTGTAGCGGTTCGCCATCATAGGTGCGGAAGTTGTCATAGCCAAAGAGTTGCTTCAAGTTGTGGTGAATGTCGAGCATGCGGTCGCAATACTCGCAGCCCTTAGCGCAATGGGTATGGCGGAGCATAAAGATGATATGCTCTACCTCGGGATAATGGTGGAGCACCCAGCCAGGAGTAGCTGATCGGTAGTCGTCTGTGCCTATGAGAGCCAGGGCGTATGCCAAGCCGCAAGGCGACTGAGCTGCAAGAGCTGGAATGTCGGCATGGGCGCAGATATGATGGTTGTATTCAGAAAGAATCAGTTCCGAAACTCCTATATCTGCATCATCCGTTTCGAAGGCTCCCACATACATCAGAAATCCGCTGAACTCCTCTTCGTGCTGGAGCAACAAGGTGAAGATCCTCCTCTTCTTTTCAGACAATTGATGCCATGCAGCGATCTCGTCCATCAACAGTTCCTTGGCTTTCTCGCAGTCATTGACAGGATTGTTCATCTGCTCGCTCATCAGTTTGTCGTCCTTCACCAGATGGTGGTAAGGACGCTTGGGGAAGAGGAGCGGGGATAGGTAGAGGGTGTCTATCAGAATGGCGTTGAGATGGAGATAGTGTGCGTCATGGTGGATGAGGTTATGTCCGCAGATATAATCGACCTTCCCTTCTTGCAGAAACTTGTTCAGTGCCGTCTGGGATGCTTGGTGAAAGGTGGCTCCGTCATGACGTAAAGCTCCGATGTCGTGTATCTTATGGTCTTTCAGTCCCACTTCGGTATCAACGAAGGCAATGTTCCTGCCTCTGCCATCTTGTTTCTTGATGTCAGAGTCCACGGTTAGATTGCTCTTCTTTCCAAAGAGGCGACTGAATATCGACATACTTTTAGTTCCTTTTATTCGGTGATTGTATTTTCACCGCAAATTTGCGATTATTATTTGATATATGCAAATAATCGGAGACAATTATTTTTCAGAAAAAGTTTTTGCTATATCAAACAGAGTAATGCCACTGCTTTGGTATGTTACTGCGAAAGGAAAATGGTATGGTTTTGCGGTTTCAACAAAAATGCGTAACTTTGCAATCGATAAGATATTATCACTAACTTATGTGTTATGGTAGAAACGAATAATATATTAGCAATATTAGACAACTATCTACATGACAATCCAGATGAGATTGCCAAGGAGATAGCTGCTGATTTTCGCCGGCGTAGAATAGAGAAGAATCTAACTCGCGAGCAAGTGGCCGAGAAGTCGGGAGTAGCGGTGAGCAATATTGTACGCTTTGAGCAGAAAGGACTCATCTCGCTCAAAAATCTCATCAGTATTGCTATGGCGTTAGAATATACTTCCGAAATCCGTCATATCTTCTCTCAGCAAAAGTATAGCACAATGGAAGAACTGCAAGAGATAAAGCGAAATATGAACAAGAAAAAAGCCTATAGGAGATAAAGCTTATGTAAACATATTTGCGTTTGGGAAAAAGGTTGCAGGGTTGGTGTGAACAAGTGGCTTTTTCACCCCTTTTTATGAAGTTAACTTCATAGGCCAATGAAGTTAACTTCGCAGGCTGATGAAGTTAACTTCGTAGGCCGATGAATATAACTTCGTTGGCCAACGAAGCCAATAGGCTTTTTTAGGCATGTTTTGACCGTTATAAAATCTGTGGGCCAACTTGGAAGTTTTTTCTATTTTTCCCCTCTATGTCAAATAAAAAGACTACTTTTGCATTGCCGTGGCGAACTTCGGCGCCTGTGAAACCGCAGCGCACAGGTGAGCGGAGCTTCGTCGGACCCAAAAGGAGATAAAGACTGTCGGCTGCGGAGAAAGCAAAGGCGAAGATGAAAAAACTATTTGTGGTGCTTCTGGCGTTGTGTCTGCCCGCATGGAGCTTTGGCCAGAATGTGGAGAGGCAGAGAAAGGCTGAGGCTGGTGACGCCTCAGAGCAGTATTACATGGCACATTGCTATCAGTATGGTTGGGACGGAGCCCCTGAGGATGCCGCCCAATATGCTATTTGGCTCAAAAAGGCTGCTGCCAGTGGAGAGCCTGGTGCTCAATACGACTTGTCGCAATTATATAAGTATGGTGCATGCAGTGTGCCGCAGGACGATGCGGAGTATCTCCGTTGGGCAAAAAAGTCTGCCAACAACGGCTACACCCCCGCTTGCTACAATTTAGGACTATACTACGAGAACATTGACAGAGAAGAGGCCTTCTATTGGTATAAAATGGATATGGACTTGCACTGGCAAGAACACCATGAGGAAGACCAGTTTGCTGTCGACCGCCTCCAGGCGATGGGCATCACCTACCATCCTGCCGATCACGCCTCATCGGGTTCGGACCGTAATACTTCCTCGCGGTCGCTAACCAACGGCAAAAGCAAGAAGATTATTTCCAGTCATTAGGCTGCTATATTCAGGATAGCTTACCCTTCGCCCTGGTCGTAAGTAACGTCTGTTAAGTGTCCCTACTTAAGGCTGCCCCGCCATATAAGAAAGGTGGGGTAAGACCGTTGTGGAAACTAAAATCAAAAACTAATGGAAAATTTAGAAGTGATGGTGATTCTTTTCATCATCGTCGTGCTCGGCTATGCGCTATGCAAGCTGGGCTATATGGGAGACAAGTTTGATCAGAAATTGTCCTCTATCGTGATCGACGTAACCTGTCCCGCGTTGATTCTCTCGTCGGTGATGGGGACGGAACTGCCCGACCGCTCGTTGATATTGCCCCTGTTGGGAGTCGGTTTCCTCACCTACGTCGTGCTGTTGGTGTTCGGCTTCTGGGTGCCGCGGTTTGTTTCCAAGGACCGTGATGAGCAAGGGATGATCGGCTTTGCGCTGATGTTTGCCAATGTGGGATTCATCGGCTATCCCATCGTCTCCTCCATCTTCGGCCCCAAGGCCGTCTTCTATGCCGCCCTGCTGAATATGCCCAATACCTTCTTCATCTTCACGGCCGGTGTGATGCTCGTGAAAGGCGAGTATGGGGTGAAAAATCTGAATCCCAAGGTACTGCTCTCCCCGGCTATGATTGCCGCTTTTGCCGCCGCCCTGCTGGTGGCCTTCAGTGTTCACACTCCCGGCCTCATAGCCCGTCCCGTCACGATGGTGGGCAATATCACCGTACCTGCCGCCCTGATGGTCATCGGGTCGTCTATGGCGCGCCTGCCCCTTCGCGAGGTCGTGGGCAGTGTGAAAGTCTATGTTGCCTCTTTCCTGCGCCTCTTCGTCGTGCCTCTGTCGGTCTATTTTCTGTTCAAGGCCTGTGGCGTGAGCGACCTTGTCAATCAGATCAATACGGTGGTCATTGCCATGCCCGTCGCCTCCTTCGGCACCATGTTCTGCATGAAGTTTGGGCGCAGTGCGTCGCTGATGACGGAGATGACGTTTGTCACCACCGTCGCCTCGATTCTCACCATACCGCTGGTCACGATGCTGCTCCAATAGCTTCTTGAGACTGTTGGCTATGACACAAGCCGACGGGGAAGGGAGATGGTGATGACAAACCGATGGAGTGGGGC
>PPYF01298478.1_pt1 | contig 23062 bp, 16 predicted proteins | sample 1559871 | NCBI WGS metagenome assembly PPYF01 (sample SAMN08240021, study PRJNA423297) | Human gut metagenome, whole genome shotgun sequencing project.
AGTCCTTGTGAATCGACACCTTTCTCAGACTGTAAAGTTGCTTAAGTGTTTTGACGCATTATGATTATTAATAGTTGTAATGAATCATTGAGTAATAATTGATAGGTTAAAGCATATAGGATAATTCTTATGTGATCTGTATTTTGTGTAGCTTGGAAATTAGTAAAATTACAGGAGATAATCAGAAAGGGAATTTCAAATAAGCATAATAATTTCCAGGGAAACTATTCGTCGATTTTAAGAAATGTCTGCTCAGGTATATCTACTGAGGGATGGTGTTGGTTGTAACACTGGTTAAAATAAATACACAAAATAATCAAGATATATATTTTAATCGACGAAAATAATTACCTTCGGGATTATTGATGCAACTTAAATAACACCATTTAAATGTGATATAAATCACAAATATGGCTGTAAAGAGGGGGCTGTAGATATAAATAAGAAGTACACGAGTGAATTTTAAATAGGGAAATAGTTTCTCGGTGAACAATTTATTGGTAATCAATCGCGTGCGTTCTGGTTTGAAACAGATTGCAGGTATTGTTACGCATAAAATCCATAGGGGGTATTATAATCAAGTAGTTAACAGTAAGAACAAAAAATAATTTCCTGAGAAATTAACTCTACATTCTAAAACGGCCAGTTTTCTGAAATTACCAGAAGACCGAATACATTCATGCCTGAAGAATGGATTAGAAGAAACGAGACGGAAATAGATCTATTTATCCCTGCGGAAATAATTTCTGCTGAAATTTTTTGCGACTATTAAAAAGGTCAAACCGTCTGAGTAAATTTTATCCAGTTACAAATAAGCATTACCTCCAGTGTATTGGTAGCTGTTAAGCCAAGGGCGGTAGCGTATCTGAAGAGATTAGGATCACATCATCAAATGGCAAGAAGTGGATTTGAAGTCCAGAAAGTCACCGTAGAGGCATTATTTCTACGAGAAATACGAACACGCTTTGGTAAGTTCCGTCTGGGATATTTGTGGGCGATTCTCGAACCCTCTGCGCATTTGCTGATACTGTTGGGCATTTTTGGTTACATTATGCACCGCACGATGCCAGACATCTCATTCCCGGTGTTTTTACTTAATGGCCTGATTCCCTTTTTTATCTTTAGCAGTATCAGCAATCGTTCTGTAGGTGCTATTGAAGCGAATCAGGGGCTGTTTAATTATCGACCAGTAAAACCCATCGATACGATCATTGCGCGTGCATTGCTTGAGACACTGATTTATGTTGCTGTTTATATATTGCTTATGCTTATTGTCTGGATGGCAGGCGAATATTTCGAAATAACAAACTTTTTACAACTTGTGCTTACCTGGAGTTTGTTAATCATTCTTTCATGTGGCGTTGGCTTAATATTCATGGTCGTTGGTAAGACTTTCCCTGAAATGCAAAAGGTCCTGCCGATACTGCTTAAGCCGCTGTATTTCATCTCCTGCATCATGTTCCCTCTACACTCGATTCCGAAGCAATACTGGTCATATCTACTCTGGAATCCATTAGTGCATGCCGTAGAGTTAAGCCGCGAGGCAGTTATGCCTGGCTATATCAGCGAAGGCGTGAGTCTGAACTACCTTGCAATGTTCACTCTGGTCACCCTGTTCATCGGTCTGGCGTTATACCGAACGCGTGAAGAGGCAATGCTGACATCATGATTAGTGTGGCTTTGCAATTTAATAAAAAAGGAAATGCCACAATTGAAAATACTATGGATTTTGTAACATACATCTGTTATAGCTTACAAATAGTTTGAAAATGTTAACCGCTATAATCCCAATAGACCTAAAACGCAGACCTAAAGATATTATTCAGAAAGCAATTAGTATTGCCGAAGCAACTAGGGAAAATAATTTTAAAATTATATTTGGTCACGGAAATCGCTTTACTAAATACGATCATGTATTTATAGAAGCCTTGAGTGAATATAACCATGTTATTGTCAATTCATACGATTGTAGTTATAAATACATAAATACTTCATTGCTAAGAAATTTTGCATTCAAATTAGTTGATACTGAATTTATTATATTGCTTGATGTGGATATATATCCTGATGTTGTTTTATTCGAAAAATATAAAAATAAAATACAAAAAGGAGTAAAACCATTCTATATTTTACCGTGTTTATATTTGACAAAACATGGGACGCACATATTAATTAAAAAAAAGATATCAGTAGAGTTATTAAAAAAAAGATATTTTGATTTTTCAAGAAAAGAGTTTTTACATTTAGCAAGTCCCTCCTCTATTACAATTTTGAAGTCAGAAAGCTATAAAAAAATACATGGGTTTGATGAAAGCTTTCAAGGTCATGGGTATGAAGATTTTGATTTTTTGATACGTTTATATAACCATCACTTTTTGTCAAAACTAAAATCTGATTTTTTGATAGATAAACCATGTCATTCTCCGTTATTTACTACTGGGTTCAGAAAATATTTGGGAGAGTATTGTTTAGATATATTGCTTCAGAAAGATTTAGCTCTTCATTTATATCATGACAAAAAGCACAATGATAGTTATTATAGTGCAAGAGAAGAGAATTATCGTATTTTTAGAGATAAATATAAAAACGCCATTAGTGATGAATGCCATTACGACACAACATTGCTTTTATCATTTATACAACGATGTATTGATAGGGGGGATGATATTCGAGATTATAGCATATACTTTGATAATAAACCTGGCCATGTAGATCGTTATGATACAATGTACAGGAAGGTTAAATATATTTTAGGTATATAAGTTATTGTAAATAAAATAAATAACGGTTTAGATTTTATTATATCAATAACATTAATATAATAAAAACTGTGCTAGTTAAAAGATAATGGCACGGCATAAGAAAGTATTTTTTAATGTTATAATAAGTAATATTTTTATTAATGCTCAAATGCGTTATGTTTTAAGCCGCATTCTGTTCGTTCCAATATAATTCTATATCACTCATTTATATATAATAATATATATAAGATGACCTTGTTGGAAAATAATACATTTATTTAATTATGATGCTTTGGATGCAATCATGTCAAAGTGTATTTATAACATGCTTTAAATTCAAACAATGATTCTTTGTTAGTATGAACTCAATAATATTCAGCGGGAATTATTTTGAAGAAAAAAAAACCTTGTATTGCATTAATCGCAGATGAGTTTACGACATATGGTTTGGCTCCAGATGCAGATATTTTGCCTTTAACTCCCTTTGATTGGCGTTGGAAATTACGCTTGTTTAAACCTGATTTTTTGTTTGTTGAATCTGCTTGGAGAGGATATAGGAATAGCTGGCAAGGTAAAATAGCAAGTTATGAAAACAAACCAGATAATAACAATGAATTAAAGAAAATAGTTGAATATTGCAAAAGAAAAAAAATAAAAACTGTATTTTGGAATAAAGAAGATCCATTCCATTTTGAAAGGTTTTCTGATTCAGCTTCTTTTTTTGATATAATATATACAACAGACGCGGATTCAATTAATCGATATGACTCATTACTAGACCACAGGTGCCAGTCAGTAGGAGTACTTATGTTTGCAGCGCAACCTCATTGGTATAAGCCTGTTCCTCAAGTAAAGCGGAAATATGGTGTTGCATTTTTTGGTGGCTACTATGGTAATCAGTTTAGTGAAAGGAGCCAAATGCAATATGATGTTCTACACTCACTTTCAAGATGTGGGTTGGTTATTTATGATCGATTTTGGAATAAAAAAAATAACTGTAGTTATCCAAATGATTTACATGTATATTGTCGACCATCAATTCCTTTAAATTTAGTTGCACAGGCATACACTCAATATCAAATCTATCTAAATTTTAATACAATTAGAAAATCTACAACAATGCTTTCACGGAGGGTTTTTGAATTAGGTGCTTCAGGGTGTTCTATAATCAGCAGTCCATCAATAGCTATGAATCGTATATTTGAGGATAGTATTATTTCAATTGCGAATGGTCAATCCGCGCGAGAATGGTGTTTGGAATTGCAAAAAGACATAAATAAAAGAACTGTCTTGGGGGAACGCGCAAAAGAAATTGTATTATCTCAACATACCTGGCATCATCGCCTTCAGCAGATGAATCGGGATTTTGAACTTTATTAGTTAAAAAATGTAATGTTTATTCTTTAATGTTAAAGAAGGATGAAAATGATACAGCAAAAAATACTTATAATATTTGGTACTAGACCAGAGGCTATAAAAATGGCCCCTATTGTTAAGGCATTTGAAAATAATAATCTAATAGACGCGCGAGTATGTGTAACTGGACAGCATCGTGAGATGTTGGATCAAGTGTTAAAATTATTTGAGATTAAGCCTGACTATGATCTCAATATTATGAAGCCTGGTCAAGATTTAACCGATGTGACAACAGCTATCTTACAAGGGTTAAAAACGGTATTTTCTAAATTTACACCAAATCGTATCCTTGTCCATGGAGATACAGCAACTTCATTCGCAGCAACATTAGCTGCTTATTATCATCATATTGCTGTAGGCCATGTTGAAGCCGGTCTACGCACAGGAAATATTTATTCTCCATGGCCTGAAGAAGGTATGCGTCGACTAACGGGAGGAATTGCTGACCAACACTATGCTCCGACTGCTGGTGCATTGAAAAATCTTATAATGGAAAATATTCCACCAGAAAATATTTTTTTAACAGGGAATTCAGTTATTGATGCTTTGGTGTCTGTATCAAACAAAATTGAACAAAGCTCCATATTAAGAAAACAGTTGGAGTCTCAATTTGATTTTATCGATAAAAATAAAAAAATGATCCTTGTCACCTTACACCGCAGAGAAAATCATGGAGAAGGAATTGAACGAATTTGCAATGCTTTAGCTAAATTGTCTCAACGAGATGACGTTCAAATCATTTACCCAGTACATTTGAATCCAAATGTGCAACAACCAGTGAAAAGAAATTTGCAAAAATTAGAAAATATTTATCTAATTGAACCTCAGGATTATTTACCATTTGTATATCTAATGAAGCAATGTTATCTGATATTAACAGATTCTGGCGGGATTCAAGAAGAAGCTCCGTCATTAGGAAAGCCAGTTCTATGTATGCGTGATACAACTGAACGGCCTGCCGCGGTTAAAGCAGGAACAGTGCGTTTAGTAGGCACTTGTGATAAGGCAATCGTGAGTGAAACTATTCGTCTATTAGATGATGATGTCGCATATCAGTCAATGAGTCATGCAAATAATCCTTATGGTGATGGCAAAACAAGTCAGCGAATTGTAGATGCTGTTTTAGGTTTTAGATATCAACTGGAATAAATAAACTAACAGCAAATTATTACAGCTTTTTTTATCTATACTAATGTTAATTAAAATTAGTCCAAGAGAGTGATTCAATATTATGTTTAAACGTATTTCTGTTATTGGTTTAGGGTATATTGGTTTACCTACTGCAGCAGTGATTGCTAGCAACAATATTCACGTTGTTGGTGTAGATATCAACAAGTACGCTGTAGATACAATTAATCAAGGGAATATTCATATTGTTGAGCCAGGACTGCAGGAGTTAGTGAAGTCTGCTGTTAGCCAAGGATATTTGAAAGCCTTTACAGAACCGCAAAAAGCTGATGCATTCCTCATGGCTGTACCGACACCGTTTAAAGGAAAGAACTTTGAGGCTGATTTAAAATATATTGAATCAGCTTCACGTGCATTAGCGCCACTACTTGAAAAGGGTAATCTGGTTGTTTTAGAGTCCACTTCGCCTGTTGGTGCTACTGAGCAAATGGCTAAATGGTTAGCAGAAGAGCGCCCAGATTTAACATTTCCTCATCAGATGAAAAATGGATTGAAGGCTGATATTTGCATTGCGCATTGCCCCGAGCGAGTGTTACCAGGACAAGTTATACGTGAATTAGTTGAAAATGACCGGATCATTGGGGGACTGGATGAGCACAGTACAACTTCAGCAATTGAATTATACAAACTTTTCGTTAAAAAAGGTGAATGTATTGCCACTAATGCGCGTACCGCTGAGATGAGTAAGTTAACGGAAAATGCTTTTCGGGATGTGAACATTGCTTTTGCAAATGAACTGTCACTAATCTGCGATAAACAAGGTATAAATGTATGGGAGTTAATTTCATTGGCTAATCGGCATCCGCGAGTTAATATTCTTCAGCCTGGCTGTGGTGTTGGCGGTCATTGCATAGCAGTTGACCCTTGGTTTATAGTTAACCAAAATCCAGAACTTGCAAAGTTAATTCACCAGGCTCGCTTAGTCAACGATTATAAACCTCAATATGTGATTGAAAAAATTAGCCAAGTTGTTGTCGGCCTAAGAAACCCAAAGATCGCTTGTTTGGGATTGGCATTTAAACCGGATATTGATGACCTACGAGAAAGCCCTGCATTAGAAATTACCAAAAGATTAGCAGATAACCCTGCTAATCGGCTTTTAGTAGTTGAACCTAATATTGATGATTTGCCATCAGCTTTAAAAGGACGTAATAACGTTAAATTGGTTTCTCTCTATGAGGCACTGGAACAAGCAGATATTGTTCTAGTTTTAGTTAAGCATAAAGAATTTAAAGGTCTTATTAATAAAAAGTATACAAGCGCTACAATACTAGATTTTGTAAATGCTGCCAATTAATATATATTATTTTGGTCTGGAAAACACTTTTTTAATTGAAAGAATATAGATATGTCAAATCGTCTTACTAAGAAAAAAGTAAAAAATAAATTACACACTGGGGATGAAATTAACCAACTTCAGGTGGCATTTTCAATCTATGATAGTCATTTCGAAAAACTTTTTCGTCTATTATCACGTAAGGCCAATAAAATAGAATGGAAAGAGCAAAACTATCCGTTTTTACCTTTCAATGGTCTTTCTAATATAGAATCATCGACCGAATGGTTATTACCTGCTGATAATAGTCGTAATAAGCATTTGCATATAGAGTCAGATGGAAGTTTGTCTGTAGAAATGGATTTGATAAATGGAGACTCTTTTTATTTACAAACTGGCAGTATGAATATTAATGGGTTGCCATTGGACAAAAACTCCTGGCGTATCAATGGTGGATTCAAGTATCGATTAGTATTAAATGCATCATATGGAGAGAATCGACCTGAATGTGCAATTTTTATTATCCAGTATGATGAAAATAAAAGAATTACTCACAAATATCAACTTATTTATAACGGTATTAATCATATTGAATTCGATACAATGCCTGATGCGCGTTACTTTAGTATGGCATTACGTTTTAAAGGGCAAGGTTCACTTCGTATTGAACCTATTAAACTCTACATTGAAGAAACTTTACCCGTGAATGCAATAAGGCTTGATAATTGCCAAAGCCATGAGGAAATTATACGACACTTTGAAGTGAAAGCAAAAACGCTGACAAAAGCTTTCGAGACGCGAATTCTCTCATTACCAGAATCACCACAAATACAAAAGCAAAAAATTGACGAGCTTAAAGACAAGCTTGCTACAGCTCTCTACGAGAAGCAGAAACTAGAAAGGTCTTTATACTATCGTTTAGGCAAAACTATGGTAGAGACTAAACGTAGCAGCCTGAAAGGTTTTCTTTCCTTGCCTCAAAAGCTAATAAAGATTCGTGCGGCTAAGCGTAAAGGCAAATTTGATCACCCCCCTCTTAACTGTAGTGTCAAGAAGCAATTGCTTGAAAGTGTTGGTGTTTATAATGAGGTAAAACATGATAATGAGATTAGTTGGCCTGTCTTTGAATCACATGCACATTTGCGAAATCAGCATATCAATGTTGTAACGATCTGTGATAAGTTTACTTATGAATGCTTTCGCTATGAGGCAAACTTTATTCCGTTAACCAAGCAAAATTGGAAATCAGAGATTGACGAATCACACCCAGTAATGTTATTTCTTGAATCAGCTTGGAATGGTAATAATGGTGAGTGGACATATACCATGGTGAGTTATAAAAAACATTTGGGTGATCCACTTCGCAAAGTTATCAAATACTGTCAATCCAAGAATATTCCTGTAGTATTTTGGAATAAGGAGGATCCAACCAACTACGAAGTCTTTATTGATGTTGCAGCTGATTGTGACTATATATTCACAACTGATGGGAATATCTTAGAAAAATACAAGTCTCGTGTTGGACATAATAGAGTATACGCACTTCCTTTTGCGGCACAACCAGCTATCCACAACCCAATTCGTGATAAGAATAAAAAACTTCCAGTTTACGAAGTATGTTTTGCCGGTAGTTGGTATAATAATGGACATGATACTCGTCGAGCACAAACAGAAATTGTCCTTGATGGAACAGCACATCGTGAATTGCATATATACGACCGAATGCTGCATGCAACCAAACATAGAGAATCACGAATCTTTCCTGAAAAATATCAACCATTTATAGTTGGTTCACTTGACTATGAACAGATGCTCACTGCTTATAGACAATACAAGCTATTCCTGAATATCAACACTGTTCAGGACTCACCAACTATGTTCTCCCGTCGGGTTTTCGAAATTTTGGCTTGCGGTACACCAGTTGTATCAACTCATTCTGATGGTATGAAAGCTATGCTTGGAAACCATGTACATATTGTAAATAATAAAGATGAGGCAAAAAATATCGTTCAGCAGTTGCTTAAATCTGATCTAAGGCGTGAAATTCTTGGGCATCAAGCTGCGCGGCATTGTCTTCTGTATCACTCTTATGAAAAACGATTTAAACAAATCCTTAATACTGTAGGAATTAATACTTCTCCACTTAAAGATGATAAAATCTCGATAATTATATGTACAAATCGCCTCCAGAATATAGATATGCTGATTGATAATTATCAGCGCCAATCTCATGAGAACAAAGAATTACTACTAATCCTTAATAATGATGACTTCGATATAGATTTGATTAAAAATAAGACTCGAGGTATACCTAACGTATATATATATCAACTATCACAGGAAACAACTCTTGGCGACTGCCTGAACTACGGCGTTGCTCATGCTTCAGGACATTACATTGCCAAGATGGATGATGATGATTATTATGGTGGCAATTATTTATTGGATGCATTGCTAGCTTTTAATTATAGTGGGGCTGATGTTATTGGTAAGGATTCTTACTTCTGCTATGTAGAGTCCAAAAATGTCATGGCTATTAAACAACCGGGTAAAGACAATCGTTTTTCAGATTTTGTATCTGGTGGCACTTTAATAATAAAGAAATATGTATTTGAGAAGATTAAGTTTCAAAGTTGTAATCGCGGTGAAGATACTAACTTTCTTAAAGAATGTAAGATGAACGGATTTACTATTTACTCATCAGATAAATATAATTTTATCCAAATGCGCTATAAAAATACTGCCGCGCACACATGGCAAATCCAAGATGAAGATTATCTTAAAAATTGTCAAGTGGTTAAAGATGAATTTGATAAAAAATTGTCTTTTATATAATGGAGTAATATCATGCTAAAGGTTGGTATTATTGGGTCTTGTGTTACCAGGGATGCTTTTGAAGTTACAAATAACGTCTATGACGTTAAAGGTGCTTACTTTCCAAGAGCCTCCCTGATTAGTTTAATGTCTAAAGAGGTAGAGCCATCTCCGACGTTAATAAATATTGAAAAGCAATGGGTAAAATGGGTTCTTAATAATGATTATAATAAAAGTACGTTACAACAACTAAAGTCAATATCTCCAGACCTGATATGTATTGACCTTATTGATGAACGTTATGATTTAGTGTCAATAAATGATAGTTATTTAACAAGATCCGATGAATTGGTTAAATATATTGTCGATGTTAATAATGTTTCTATAGAGAAGATATTAAAAAGGGGGTGTGCAGAAACTGAAGCCATTTTTTTTGAGAAGGCAGTTTGCTTCTGTGAGAAGATAAACAATTTATTCCCAGGTGTTTTAGTTGTCATTCACGAGGCTAGGTACTCTGATTATTATTTAGAAAATGGGAATATACAGAAGTTCAGTGAAGAAAGGCGTTTTCTTAACGCCTTAACAAATGCTCGCTTAAATATTTATTATGAATTGTTAAAAGAGAAAATAAAAAACTCTATATCAATTAGACTTGATGAACAATATGTTGTTTCATGTAAGGAACATAAATGGGGGTTATCCCCATTTCATTATATTAATGATTATTATGTGGAGTTCATAAATAAATTGAACACCATTTCAATTAAATGACATTATAATAAATAATTGTATCACTTTACAAAGTGATATCTTAGACTTTAGTGTATCATGTATGGGTGTTGATAAGTGTAAAAAGTTTATAGTTGTTATGGGTTTAAAAAATCAATTATAGAATTAAAGTTCTTATATTAAGACTTTTATATCATTTAGATTAATTCGTAATGTCTTATGAAAGCAGGGACTTGAATAACTATTTTATATATTCATGCTTAAGTTTAACAGAAATATATGATTTATTTTTTGTTCAAATGGACTTAAGTTTCATTGAGATGGTTAAAGAAAAGGTGAAATGTAAAAATCTTGCCTACTATATATGATGAGGTACTTAAAGGTGTGTTAAATATTATAATTAATAAATATCAAAACCATTTTCTATGCCTTTGTTAAACTCAACAAAAGATTGTGCTTTATACTATTTCAAAGCATTTCAATATATTCTAGCTTGGAGGGGGGTAATAGTGGATATTTGAAAGTATTAATATCATAGTTCATGCTCTTTAATCTATATTAGAATGGATTTATTCGGTCTATTCTGAAAATCAAAATAGTGAATAATACCAAAGTGAAACTTTTTAATTTAAATGCTAAAATCAAAATATTATAAAAATTCGAAGGTGTGATATTCTTGCTATGATTAAAATTGAAAATCTTACAAAGTCATATCGTACACCACATGGAAGGCATTATGTATTCAAAGATTTAAACGTTGAATTTCCCGAGGGAAAAAGTGTTGCTCTGCTTGGCCGAAATGGGGCAGGAAAATCGACATTGCTTCGGATAATTGGTGGTATCGACAAACCTGATTATGGAGCAGTAATCACGAACAGAAGTATCTCTTGGCCCGTTGGACTCTCAGGTGGTTTTCAGGGAAGCTTAACAGGCCGAGAGAATGTAAAATTTGTTGCTAGGCTATATGCCAAACAAGGTGATTTAAAAAATAAGGTTGCTTTTGTAGAAGAATTTTCTGAATTAGGAATGTATTTTGATATGCCTATTAAATCTTATTCCTCTGGGATGAAGTCTAGGCTTGGATTTGGATTAAGTATGGCATTTGAATTTGATTACTATCTTGTCGATGAGATTACGTCAGTTGGTGATGCAAGGTTTAGGGAAAAATGTGCAGAAATTTTTAAGTCCCGTCATTCAGAATCCAACTTTCTTATGGTTTCACATAATCTAAATTCTATCAGAGAATTTTGTGATGTTGCGATTTTTTTAGGCAGAAATAATGAAGTTTATTATTATGATGATATCTCATGTGCGATAAAGGATTATCTGAAAGAGGAAAAAATAGCCACCATATAATTATTGGTATTATTTTTTTGAAAGTCGGGCTACAGATAACTATTGCGATTGATATCATATTGTTATGGGTGTATGATTTTTTTGATTATATTGATAAAATGTTTTTCTGATGTTTTATCTTCTCCAAAATCAGCACTCCCATAATAAACAGCATTAATCTGCGTCTTCATTAATAAATACCCACGAAACTTCTTAAACAGTTTCATATCCGGTTTAAAATCGGCCTGCCAGAACTGGTGCAAATGCCCTTGATACGTCAAGCCTTTGATGTCGTACAGGGCATTGCCCATCACTTTGAGTGGTTTGTTATGAATCAGTGCAGAGATCCCCGCCGTACTGTTAATCGTCACCACCGCTTTTGCGTGGCGTAATAATTCCGGCATCGGCAGATCGTGCACATATATGACTCGCTCACCTAAGCCATATTCCTTACTCAATCGCTTAATTAATGGTCGATAGAGTCTGTGACCACGATCCATCGGATGATGTTTGATCACCAAATAACTCTCTTTCGGCGCTTTACGCGAAAATGAGTACATGACTTCATTAATATAGTCACGCACATCGTTATAATTGCTGTGGTTACGAATCTGGCTATCGTTATATACCTGCAAAACGGCAAGATAATAACGCTGGTCCAACTCGTTCATTAACCTCGGTAATACCTTACGCTGTGTTACCTTGTAAAGTTGCTTGCGCCAGTATGCACGAACCCAGCAACGTGCTTCATACCAGGGGGAAAACGATTTATGGTGGCGGTAGCGAGGGAACTCATGGCGGTAATGCCAGCCCATCAGGTAATACCACATCGCATGACCTATACGTTTCATCGTTGAAGGTTTTAAGTTCTCAACTTGCGGCGTAGGCATATCTGGTAACTTACGATAAAAATCCGGATCGCGCGGTAGCGATGAATATGCGTTCACTCCGCCTTCTTCAACGGTAATAAATTGCGGACGTAAATACCCCTCTTCAAATGCCAGAAAGCGGATCTCTTTCGTATTCGCCCACCGTTTTGCTTCTTTGTGTAATGGGCGGCAGTCGCCAAAGCAGAGGATGGTATCAAAGTCATATTGTCGGTGGAGATCTCGCAACCAACCGGGAAACTCTTTCGGCGTTTGGTAGTAAGCCAGGTATTGTCGATTGCGGCAGTAAAAACGATCTCCGCCGTTGAATACAACATTCACAACGTTACGGCCTAATGACTCTAACCATTCCGCGATGTCATTGAAAAAAGGTCCCATTGGTCCCTGCAATAGCAGATATTTTTTACCGGATAATAAGACGGTTAGTGCATTATCTTGCATAAATAATTTGCGTAATAGTCAACAATGAAATTGTTTAGCCCAGTCTTACTTTGCAGAACATGATTAACTTACGGTAAATGTTAATAACTCTGTAAATATTATTTTTTCTAATAAACATCGGCTTGCGCGGAGTCTGGATCAAATATTCCGCCGCCTCTTCAACCGTAATAGGTTGTAGCCGTGTTGGGTGGATATAGGTTGGATAAACAATCAGCGCCTGATAGATCAAATCCGCTAACGTTAATTTTCGCTCGCGGCGCGGGCAGCGATGTTCATCAACGGTTAAACCCCAACCGGCATAGAAGGGCAGGCCGTAACAATGTACGCGCTTGCCATGTAATAATGCTTCAAACCCCGACAGCGACGTCATGGTATGCACTTCATCTGCGCGTTGGATGCATTGAATAATATCTGCGTCCAGTGCCTGATAATCAGCAAGTTCAGCAATCTGTTCTGCCGGAATATCGCCCTTGCGATTCCCCACTAATACATCCGGGTGCGGTTTATAAATAATGTAGGCGTGCGGATTGCGCTCGCGTACTGTGCGTAATAACTCAAGGTTGCTCTTAATCGAGACAGTGCCTGTTTTAATCGAGGCATCGTCCTCTACCTGACCCGGCACCAGGATGATTTTTTTATCTTGGGCTTTGGCAGGCAGAGAGAAATCGGCTCCCAGGTTGTATTTGCTCAGTTTGCTTTCAACCACCCGTTGCCGCAACTTCTCAGCTCGCATCTGCTGCGCCAGTGTTAACTGGCTGTGATTAAGCAGCACTTCCAGGTCGCTGGGGCGCGTGGCGTCATAGTAGATCCCGCGTTTATCCAGGACCAACGATAGCGGCGGCAAAAGGTCAGAGCCAAGTCCGGATGAACGCAGAAAACCATCTTCCATTCGCCATAACGGCAGTGATTTTCGCTGCGCTTCGGCTCGCCATTGCTGTTCTCCCTTTACACCCCATACCACGCAGGCGCTCGCCGCAGTACAGCGACGTGAAAAACTCAGCCGGTTTGTTGCCGTTTGCAAGAAAGGTTTCAGGATCGCTGACTTCCACAGCGTTAAGCCTGGCGCCCATAAATAACCATCACGCTGTTGCAGATGTCGACGTTGTAATTGCAGCCATTGCAGCACGGTAAATAGATCGCTTACTTCTCCCGTTTGCGGATCGATATAGCGACAGTAACGCAGGTATGCAGCGGCAAAAAGTTCCTCCAGCGTGGCAGAACCGCGTCGGGCAGATAACAAAGCGGACTGTGGATGACGATCGTCGGTTAAACCCCAACCTGCATACCAAGGCTGGCCGAAACATGTTACTGGTTTTCCTGCCAGCAAGGCTTCAAAGCCGTACTGGGAGGTCACGACGTAAACCTGGGAAACGTGTCGCAATAGCGACTGCGGGCTGACATTCTCGGCAATCAAACGTACTCGTTGCGTGGCACGCAGATCAGCGAAATAACCTGTTTTCTTTCCTTCCAGTACATCTGGGTGCACCTTCACCCAAATTTCGGCTTGAGGATTTTCCGCCATCGCGGCTTCCAGCATGGCAGCAAACTCATGCGGGCCAGCATTGCCATACGTCACTGACATATCATTAAATGTCTGATCGACAACCAGAACGATGTCTGCACGTTCTGACTCATCAGCCACAAACGCAGGTGCCAGGTTATATTTCGACAAATCCCCGGTCACGATGGTGTGCATCGCTTCTCTGGCCTGGCTTATCAGAGCTGTATTTCCGGCTTTATCCTGTACCAGTTTCTCCAGTGCTGAAGGCTTGCTGGCATCGTAGTAAATGCCACAATCATCCACCACCAGAGAAAGCGGCGGCTCGCCATTGACGCCAAGATCCAGCGAACGCACAAATCCATCTTCCAGACGAATGACGGGTTTTCCCGCTGCTTTGGCGATGGCGACTGGTTTCGCCGCGCTGGGACGATGTCCCCACACGGCGATAGCATCAACTTCTTGCGGAACAGGGCGCAGCAGAGAAAGTTTCTGGCACGGTTGCGCCAGAAATTTCTCCAGATGCGGAATACGCCAGATGCCAGGCGAGTAAATGCCAATCATGCGTTTTCAGCCAGTTCCTGTGCCATCAGGGCGCGCACTTTTTCCAGGCATGCTGGGGTGTCGACGCCCGGACCGGTTGCGGCAACCTCAAATGTGCGGATGTTGATCCCCGCGCTCATCAACCGCAGCTGCTCCAGTGATTCTGCCTGCTCCTGCATGGACTCCGGTAACTGGCTGTAGTTTTGCAGCACATCGCGACGATAAGCGTAAATACCAACGTGTTTCAGGTAGCGCGCTTTTTCAGCATTACGCGGATACGGAATAGGCGAACGGCTGAAATAAAGCGCATCCTGGCGGGTATTTACCACCACTTTTACCGTGCTTGGCTCAGCAGCTTCTTCAGCAGAAATCGCGTGGCATAGCGTTGCCACTGGCAACGCGGGGTCATCACGCATTCCTTGTAACAGCGTTTCTACATCCCGCGGGCGAATCATTGGTTCGTCGCCCTGCAGGTTAATGTAGATATCTGCCTCGACTTTATGCATCACCTCGACCAGCCGATCGGTGCCGGATTCATGATCGTTGCGCGTCATGATGGCTTTCCCGCCAAATGCCTGCACGGCCTGTTCAACACGCGGATCGTCTGTTGCCACCCAAACTTCCGCAACGCCCGCCACCTGTAACGCACGCTCGTAAACATGCTGGATCATCGGTTTACCAACAATATCGAGCAGTGGCTTACCCGGCAGGCGCGATGAGCCATAACGAGCCGGGATGACAATAACAGCTTTGCTCATTTCAACTCCTTACAAAGACAGAATCACTTTTGCACCCACCGCCAGCTGATAGAGGATGGTGGAAATACCACGGGTAACTTCAATGTTTTTCGATTCATATTTCGGCAGAACCATAATCTCATCGCCCGGTTTGAGTGAATCCACATCTTCTGCGTTGACGGCTGCACCGTTCTGACGAATGACGATAATTCTGGCGTTACCCGATTTCTGCGTCAGGCCACCACATTTCTCGATGTAATCCTCGGTGGTCATACCCTTCTGCCAGCTCACCGCGTTCGGGAACAGCACTTCGCCATGAACCATAACCAGCGATGTTTTCTCCGGAATATTGATGACGTCGCCATCTTCAAGCAGAACAGAATCAATATTGGATTCGTTGAGGATCACTTCACCTTTCGGAACCACGGTGCGTGCTTTCGCCACAAAGCGGCTGATCAGTTGTGCTTCCTGCATTCGCAGGCTGGCTTCTTCTTTGGTGGATGACTGGGCAGAAAGTGAGGCTTCCTCCAGTTTTTGCAGCGAGAGATTCAGCATCTCTTTCTGACGCTGAGCTACTGATGGGCGATAAAGCTGAACCGCGTTCATCTGCGACATGCTGTTCGGGCGGACTTTTTCCAGAACCGCACGCATAGTGGAACCATAAGGCAGTACCATGGCATGTTCACCAGAGTGCGCGCCTTCAACCCGCACCTGAATGGTGCCGGCATAGCGGTCAGTGCTCACGATTAAGGTATCGCCATTTTGCAACATACGGCCTGGTGCAGAACTGATCGGATAGTATTCGCTGCGTTTTTGCAGCCCCTGTTTACGCATAATCGTAATGTGAGTCGCGCCAGGCTTAGGGCGCGCCCAGCTCAACGCTTCTGTTACGGGAATGCTGCTTTCGCGGAACTCAAAGTCGTAGCTGTTAAAGACATCGCCCTGAACGCTGAAAGTATGCTGACGCGGCCCGACGATGATGGTGTCACCATCGGCGAACTGCGAAAGCCCCAGTTTGCCGTTCAGCAGGAAGTCGTACAGGTTGACGTTGGAGCGCACGCGGTTACCGCGCTTGACCACAATATCAACGTAACTTCCGCGCTCTGGATCAACGCCGCCAGCCTTGATCAGATAATTGAGTAACGAATCAGACGTCACACCGCCATACAGACCAGGATTACGCACAAATCCGGTCACGTACACTTTTACTGGCTGCGCCTGTAATAAGGAGGCGTAGACGTTGACGTTGGACTGGTACACTTCCTTCACTTTTGATGTAACCAGAGTGTTCAACTGACTATTGCTAACCCCGGCAACTTTCACCGGACCAACGTTTGGCAGAAAAATATTACCTTTGGGATCAATCTGTAATGCACCATCAAAGGTGAACGCACCCCACAAGCGAACCTGAATGCTATCACCCGGATTCAGAATATAGTCAGGGTTGAATCCTACCGTCGCACCGCTATCCGCGCTGGTGCCGTTGAAAAGTTGAGCACCAAACATACGGCTCATTACCACCGGCGGTGCGGGTGGTGGAGTATTGTCGAAGCCGCTCATGTTTTGCGTATCCGACTGTTGCCCGTTCAGAATACCGGTAAGCGGCGCGGCTCCTGTAAGGTTTGGGTCAGCGTTAATATCAATGGCCGCGCTGGCCTGCGCCGCGTGACAGGCGGCAATCAGTAAAATTGATTTAAATAATTTCATCACAAACTCATTCAGCGACAGCGTTAGTCTCGGTGATCTTCAATAACAGCCAGCAACAGTTTCAGGGTGCCGAACAGCAGGCAGCACACCAGTAACCAGCAGGCGATCAAATAAGGGATATTTGGAAAAGACGATTCCTGCGGCAACTGTGGCGAACTGATCACTGACAGCACCTTGAGCTTACGAGCCGCTTCTACACGGGTCTTTTCAATGGAGGTCAGGGTCAGTTTGTACAGCTCGGTGTTGAACTCTACTTTTGATTTGATTTCTTCAAAATCCACCGCCATACGGTTTAGCTTGTCACCCTGCGGCGCTGTGATTTTGCTTTTTTCTTCGTCGATTTGTGCCTGCAATGACTGAATCGCATTACGCGCACTCACAACTTGCGGGGCGTCCTCACGCAGATACGTCAGCAAGTTCCGCAGGTCCGCTTCCATCTGGATCTTCTGGCCCATCAGCGTATTCACTAACGTGCTCGCCGCCTGTGCCTGTGCTTGGGGATCCAGAACGTTGTTGTTGTCCTGATAAGAGAGCAATTCCGCTTTGCTGGCGTCCAGACGCTGGCGTGCCTTTTCCATTTCCGTTTCCGCAAAGGCGAGCTGGTCACGCGCAATGCGATGTGACATCTCATTGATAAAGCGCTCTGACTCTTTCAACACGGTCTGGTTAAACTTAAGCGCAAACTCCGGGCTAAAGCCCTGCGTCTGAATATTGAGCAATCCGGTTTTATCGTCATACGAGACGTTGATACGGTCCTTGTAGTACTTCAGGAAGCCTTCTGCGGTTTCATCCTTGCTAAGACGATTAAGAAAATCGAGCCCGCTGTGGCTAAACGCTTCGCGAAAATTCAGTTGCTTATCTAACGCTGCCAGCATATCTGGAGAGTTGATGTACTCTTTCAGATATAACGCATCCTCTGCGGAACTCGGGTTAGAGGCACCCAATAGCAGACCAAAATTTAAGCTGCCGCTGTTTAAATCATCTGAGCGTTTAATGGCAACTTTCGACTCGCTCATATAGCGAGGCTGGCTGAAGATAGCTAGATAGATCAGCAGCACTGCCATCGGTGCCAGAATGATGATTTTCGCCAGGTGTTTTTGGATATCAGCCAGTGAGATGGCAGACAAACGAGCACGCATCCAGGATACGGCAGACTTCACTTTTATCAACATGTAACGATTATCAGAGTTTCAGTGGGGCGCATATTCAATGAGAGACTAAACTCTCGCGCCCTGTTGCTTAATTAGTCGAAAATGCGCACAAGACCAGTGACTTTGTTCGCCTTGTTGGTCACCAATAACGTCGAGACGCGGTGTTTTTGCATCTTTTCTTCCGCTTCGATGATCATGGTTTCTTCTGGCAACGTCAGCGGTTCACGCGTCATCATCTGCGCCGCCGTGGCGGATGTCAGAGAATCCTCTTTTTCCATAAAGCGACGCAGGTCACCGTCGGTGATAATGCCCGCTAGCCCACCTTCTGCGTCTTCTACCATCACCATTCCCTGGCATCCGCTGGTGATACGTTGAATCACGGTTTTAAATGACGCATCCAGCTGTACCGCAGGAACATCATGCTGCATGACATCAGCAACGCGGGTCAGCAGGCGACGACCTAATGAACCGCCCGGGTGATAGCGCGCAAAATCATTCGGCATAAATTTGCGTTGGCGGATCATGGCAATCGCCAGCGCATCGCCGATCGCCATCGTCAGCGTGGTAGACGTTGTTGGTGCAAGATTATTCGGGCAGGTTTCATTCGCCATATGGAGTTCCAGCACGGCATCAGCATTTTTCGCCAGCGTGGAATTTCCATTATTGGTAATGGCGATAATTCGGTTGCCGAATTTTTTCAGTGAAGGAACTAGCTTGAGGATTTCATCCGTTTCACCGCTGGCAGAAATAAGGATCAGAAGATCGTAAGGCGTAATCATGCCCAGATCGCCATGGAAAGCTTCTGCAGGATGAATAAAGAAACTAGGCGTACCCGTAGAGGCCAGCGTCGCTGACATTTTACGACCGACATGCCCTGATTTACCCATTCCCGAAAGAATAACGTGCCCTTTACAGTTCATTATCAAATTAAGGACACGCTGGTACTGCCCGGAATCCAGTTGTTTAGACAAGTTTTGTAATGCTGCGCCTTGTTCTGCCAGAGTCTGGCGAACAGAGGTAATTAGATATGGATCGATAGTACTGCTCTGGTCATCAGGTAAATGTCTTTCAGACATATCAGCTCCTTTGCACGGAAATAATGCCACAGTCACAACAAACCCGAACCCACTATAATTTATTTATGCTAAATCAATGGGTTGTAACAAAATTTTTAATGAATATAAAACCATGGTCAGTCCATGCTTATATGCAGGACTTATCACCTTCTTATTAAGTCGCAATGTCTCATGGAGGTGCGAAGATGCTGCAATATTACAGGCGAGAAGGGGAACCAAATTTTGCCCACCTATTTAACACACCCCTACATTATGAACAAGGAATTTAGGATTTTTATCATTTATTAAAATGTTTCCTACTTGACTATTAAGACCAAAAACAATTTATCAATTGATTATTTCCTTGTAAAAAAAGAACGTATGACTATGTTATTAATAAATAAAACACGCAAATAATGGTGATGTTGTTTTGTGATTAACTATTTAAGTGCGGCATAATAAACAGGTTGACAATTTCTATGTAAAGAAGAGGAAAATAATAAAATTTTAGCGGTGACTATTGAATGATATTATAGTTATGGTGTTGATTATTTCTGGTAATGAATGCGGAATTAAATCTGGCCGGATTGTATTTTTGCTATATCTATTTTTCAGGAGATTATTATTAAATAGAAAAATAACAATGGTGATTATCTCCGGTTGAGCTGGAGTCACGTATGCCAGCGAGTGCTTTCTTCCGGGCCTTCCTTCACTTCAGAGAAAGAGCCTATGGAAAAGAGGCAATCATCAGGCTCTTTTTGAGTCATATGCGCCGATAATCAACTGTCTTGAACGTAAAAATTATGGAGCAACATGATGCTACGATTCATTTCACTCTTCGTTCTTTCTGAGCATTGCGTTCAGGATGGTCAGCAATTTACGCATACAGTCAACCAGCGCCACTTTTTTGGTTTTTCCGGCTGCTGGCAGATGCATGTAAAACGCCTTTATCACCGGATTAAACCAGGTTACCACAAGCGCTGCCATGTGCAGGGCTGCTCTTGCCTCCGTACGCGCACTGGCGTCGTTCGGCCAGCAGATATGTGTGGGATAACAGGGATGTTATGTGAACTGAACTGTGTTTTGTTAGCGGGGGATGTTTATTGATGATTCGGGAGTGTTTAAGACCTGATGGCGTTATGCTCCCAAGTTTATTTTATATAAAGATCCAAAAGCAAAAACCCGCCTTGTGGGCGGGTTCTTTAGAATAGTGGTGCCGGACTCGGAATCGAAGATTGCTTCTATCATGTTGATATTGGTTAATTTTGTTTGGTTTGGTTAAAAATGTACCCTCTTTTGTACCCTCAGTCCCTTTTACTGTGAAAAAGGAATCAAACCCGGGAGTTGGGAGATGAGGTGAAAGGGGGGGACGCATATCCTGGTCCATTTCAGTATGTGTTATCTCTGGTTTTTGCCGTTTCCGCTGTTGTATACCCACTCAGCAATAAACTGTTCAGCGGGTAGTGGAGGTGCATAGCGGTATCCCTGCAGATAGCAGCTTCCTTTCTCTGTCATGAACAATTCCTGTGATTCGGTTTCAATGCCTTCGGCAATGATATCAATACCTAACCGGCGAGCCAGCTCAATAACATTTTCTACTATATGCCCGGAGATTTCATCCACGCCGACCATTTGTACAAACCCTTTATCGAGTTTGATGTAATCGACAGGAAACGACTGCAGGTAGCTGTGGGTTGCATAGCCAGTACCAAAATCATCCAGTGCAAACAATACTCCCTGTTGATGTAATTTCGCAAATAACGCTTTTGATTCTGCTGTGACGGATAGCTGGTTTCGTTCTGTCAGTTCCAGAACCAGTTTCACTTTCCCTTTCGGGAAGGTGGATAGAAACTTCATACAGCTATCCTCCAGTCCCGGAGACAGAAAATGCGCTGGTGAAATATTGATCCCAATATGAAATTGATTCGGTAAAAAATGCGCAACAGAATTAAGGCTATGTTCGACCTGAGACATCAACTGTTGCGTTATCGGGGCAATTAATCCGGTGAACTCTGCCAGCGGGATAAACTGATCTGGTGGGATAATTCCGCTGACGGGGTGATGCCAGCGAATCAGTACTTCGCAGCCGGTTAGCTGGTGATTTTTAGCGGAAATGATGGGCTGAAAATAAGGTCTGAACTCTCCGTGAGCAAGTGCATTTTTCAGCATATCGAGCGGGGAAGATGGACGTCGGCGGGACAGCAGAAAGGCTGTGAGTATTCCACCGAAGATGGCAACAGGGATCATATACCAGGCCTGTTTCCAGGCGTAGGTAAGTTGCATTTTCACCGGGATGATATAAATCAGGGAGAACGGATATTTTTTTGAATGACTTTCTTTTTGTATACCGCTGTCGTCCGGGAGCAGAGTGACATTTTTTCCGCTGGCTGACAGGACCGTGTTTCCCAAACGGAATCGTATTGCAGGAACCGCATGAACCACAGAGATGATGTCCTGAATAAAATAATAATCCGTGGCGGTAATGACCGTGCCGTTTTTGTAAGGTGTTCTTAACAGGATCCAGGGCAGAGTACCTGTATCTTCAGGAAAACGAATCAGCATATCGTGCCGCCACTGTTCCTTTTCAGCAACTGGACCGACAGGCAAACCGGGGTGGGTGCTACAAAATACAGCCTCTTGTCTTGCCAGGCTCAGTGCACGAAGTTGTGGGCGTTTCAGCAGCAGATTGCTTAATTCATGCTGAGTATCTGCGTTACAGTTATTCAGAAGCAAATGTTCTGCTTCCTGGCTGATGCTGTTGTTCTGATTGAGAATGTTTTCTATATAGCCAAGTGCGAAATTAACTCTGATCTGGCTGTCATTCACCAGCTCTGCTTTTTTCCAGAAAAATGTCAGCAGAATAATGAACAGAAATATCAGACTACCTGCCACCATAGCTGGAGTATGTTATTTTTACAAATAATCTGGAAAACATGTTTTTTTGCTCTGAATGACGCCAGATTTATCAGAATGTTTTTGTGTATGTACTGAGTCTGTGCTTTGGGTTAAACGGGCGATAAGGTTTCCGGATAGTATTGCGCAATAATATCATTCAGTCTGTCAACCAGCTCTGGTTTCCTGAACGTGATGTGCGCGGAGCCCTTCTTAAAGTATCTGATGCTGAACATCTCATCTTCATAGCACGCTTTACCCTGAACTGAGTGGATGTGAGCATCCAGATGAATGGTTATGTTTTCCCGGTTGTCGGGAATCGGTTTGCCGCTGAACAAATACAGCATTCTTTCCAGGTCGGCAAGTCGATCTGCCTGTTGCCCGGTGATAAGATGAAATCCCCACCGGTCCCATCTCACCAGATTGTTGACGATAATTTTACTGCCAAATTTACAGGGGCAATTAGTTTTGTAATTCCAGTTCAGTCCCCTGAAGACGTTGATCACCCCTCGCTCAAACACCTCATCCTTGCTCTGATGCAGTTGTTCAAACGTGCTCATGATATTCGCTTCGCTGATTTCCGGAAAATTATCGTACTCCAGTGACCGGTACCATGTATCACGGGCCTGTGCATCCATTAAGGAAAGCATCC
>PPYF01188924.1_pt1 | contig 23056 bp, 19 predicted proteins | sample 1559871 | NCBI WGS metagenome assembly PPYF01 (sample SAMN08240021, study PRJNA423297) | Human gut metagenome, whole genome shotgun sequencing project.
GACGCGTTATTTATTTCTGAACTCGGTCCGTTACCGGAAAATGTTACCTGGTTATCGCCGGAAGGGGAGTTTCAGAAGTGGAACGGCACAGCCTGGGTGAAAGATGCAGAAGCAGAAAAACTGTTCCGGATCCGAGAGGCGGAAGAAACAAAAAACAGCCTGATGCAGGTAGCCAGTGAGCATATTGCGCCACTTCAGGATGCTGTAGATCTGGAAATCGCAACGGAGGAAGAAACCTCATTGCTGGAAGCCTGGAAAAAGTATCGGGTGTTGCTGAACCGTGTTGATACGTCAACTGCACAGGATATTGAATGGCCAGCACTGCCGTAGGGTAAAACATATAAATTCTATAATTAGATGTATCTTTCCATTTACGGCAAGGAAGGGGGCTTGGAAGACGTAAAGCATCTCACACCGAGATTATTTTTTATATGTCAGGTGTCTGAAGTTTTGCTTTGGCTCTTAAAATGGTTTGCCGCGAGGTTTTGAATTCCCGGGCAATGGCACTTATACTTACACCTGACTTAATTCGTTCGAATACCACCTGTTTCTGTTCTTCATTTAACACAGGTGGTCGACCAAAACGTTTCCCTGCGCCGCGGGCTCTTACTATCCCGGAATGAGTGCGTTCAAGTAAAAGGTCTCGTTCAAATTCAGCGACTGCTGAAATTACGTGCATCATCATTTTTCCTGTTGGACTGGTCAGGTCAATGCCCCCCAATGCTAAGCAATGCACTCTGATACCTGTTTCGGTCAGTTGTTCCACTGTTTTCCTGATATCCATTGCATTACAACCAAGGCGATCCAGTTTTGTCACAATCAATTGATCACCACATTTCAGGCGAGCAAGCAACCGGTTAAAACCAGGACGCTCACTGGTTGCTGCTGAGCCGCTAATGTGTTCTTCGATTATTTGCTGAGGTTTGATTTTAAAACCTGCACTTTCGATTTCCCGGCGTTGATTTTCGGTGGTCTGATCCAGCGTTGATATCCGACAGTAAGCAAAAATTTGAGACATAGTGAGACTCTATACGAAATTGGTGTTCATATCATAATGCATCTCAGAAAATAATTATGATTATTTTTGTGCATATTTGTATGTACACGTTCGAAAATAAACGAATGCGTATGCAACCCCGTAATTTTGGTGAGACCCAAAATCGATTTTGTGAAAAATGGCTTTAACTCGGTTTGTTTTTCGAGTTCCGGGCGGACTCAAGGAAGAAGAATAGTGTTGCGTGTTATTTTAACCAGATTTCAAGTTGTTTGGTCGTGGAAAAGTGGAGCAAAATGTTGTTAAAGTGGAAAAATGATAAAAAAGTAAGTTTATTATATTACATTTTACCATTTAAATTTTGGTTGTCTTTAAGAACTGATATCGCTGTTTGTAATAATTCTTTGTTATCCAGCCATGATTTTTTCTTTATGTTTCCTTCAATGTAATCAAGCAATGTTCTGGTATTGATAGGTCTTCCCTGTTTTGCTACTTCCACTACAGCATCCCCTAGGATAATTCTTACTTCAGGAAGCTGCGCAGGGAACCACTTTAGGGTGTCTTTTGATTTCATGAAGATATTCCTTAAAATATTATTGATTTTCATTGCGATATTGTATGTCTGATTCAGGATATGTTGACTTATACATCGGTTTTGTCTGGGTTATTGGATATGCCAATCCCTAATTTTATTAGGGCATGACTAAAAATGCTGAATATGATAAGGAGAGAAGTGATTATCAGTATGCTGTTCATATAACCTCGAATTAGTAATGTGTTATATATGATATAGTTGACAATTTTTATCCTGGGTGTTCTTAAAGTTCGTAGATAAACATTGTCGTTTCAGGTATACAGGAATGCTAACAGGTGGCAGCAAAAATCAGGCGGTTTATGGCGCAAGCTGAAGCGGCAACTGCAAACTATCTTATGCAGAGACTCTACACGGATTGGGTTTAAAAGTATACATAGATAACAGTTTTTATCTGAAGAAGAAAAATATCAAGGTGATATAGCCTATATGCCTATGATGCGGAGGAATGAATGTGATGGGAGTGATGTATCTGAATAGTTGAAAAACCGCAGGGAACGCCCAGCATAAGAAATCTGATATAAAAAACTGTGGCGTGTATGGTACGGATTAGAGGGGAAAATGTCAGCACATTTGCGAAATGAATCAAAAAGCCCGCAGCAATGTGCGGGCGTTAGTGTCAGCGCACAACCAGCACGGAGCACTCTGCGTGACGCACTACAGCTGCGGCGTTGGAACCGAGCAGATAAGTGGTGATATCCGGTCGATGGGAAGCAATGATGATCATATGAGCGGGGATCTTCTTCGCCAATTCCAGAATGCGGTCTTTGGGCGAGCCTTCCTCAACATGGACATGCACTCTGTCGGTTGGCAGTTTAAATTTTTTAATGATCTCTTCCAGTTGCGATTTGGCTTCCGCTTTCAGGTCATCCATTGCCGGTAATTCTGCGGAATACGCTAAACCCAGAGAGGCATAGTAGGGCAGTGAAGGTATTACCGTCAGGAAATGAACCTCTGCATCATCAATCTTTGCCTCTTCCTCAACGTGGCTAATCACGCGTTGAGTTAATTCTGAATCGGAAATATCGATAGGGACAAGAATCGTTCTGTTCATAAAACCTCCTGTTTTAGTATCCGCATAAAGTGTAACGCCAGATGACACTTTTTGTGTAATGACGGAGTTCACATTTTTAATTTAGATCAAAGGAGGAAGAATAAGCAGAAAAAGCCCGCCATAACAGCGGGCAGGAGGATTTAGAACTGATAAACCAGACCTAAAGCGACAATATCATCGGTAGAGATGCCATTGGCAGCGTAGAAGCTGTCATCTTCATCCAACAGGTTGATTTTATAGTCAACGTAGGTGGACATGTTTTTATTGAAATAGTAAGTCGCGCCAACATCGGCGTATTTAACCAGATCTTTATCATCAACACCTGCCGGGTTGTCTGCACCACCCGCAGCGTGCAGGTCACGGCCTTTAGACATCAGGAAAGAGACTGCCGGACGCAGACCAAAATCAAACTGGTACTGTGCAGTGACTTCAAAATTCTGGGTTTTGTTTGCCACAGCATAATCGCTGTCGCCAAACGGGGTCATATTACGCGTTTCTGAATACATGGTTGCCAGGTAAATATTGTTAGCATCGTATTTTAGCCCAGCAGTCCACGCGTCTGCTTTATCACCACCCGCCGCAGTATGGTTAACCTGGTCATTGGTGCGGTCAGAAGAGGTGTATGCCGCACCAGCGCTAAAGCCCATGCCTAAATCATATGTTGTGGAAAGACCCCAGCCGTCACCGTTTTCATGGCGAACATCACGTCCGTTGTTGGTGCCTTCCTGACCATTACTGGCTCCTTCGTTGTTACCTTGATACTGCACCGCGAAGTTCAGACCATTTACCAGACCGAAGAAATCAGTATTACGATAAGTCGCGACGCCATTGGCTCGACCAGTCATAAAGTTGTCTGCATTGGTATAAGAGTCACCGCCAAATTCAGGCAGCATATCGGTCCAGCCTTCGATGTCGTACATTACGCCATAATTACGTCCGTAATCGAAAGAACCGTAATCTGCAAATTTCAGCCCGGCAAATGCCAGACGGGTCCATGACTGGTTTTTTGAAGATTCAGTGTTGTTTGCCTGAATATTGTATTCCCATTGACCGTAGCCAGTGAGTTGATCGTTAATTTGGGTTTCGCCTTTAAAACCCAGACGCGCATAGCTCTGGTCGCCATCTTTCGCTGAATTATCAGAAAAATAATGCAGGCCATCAACTTTGCCATACAGATCTAATTTGTTGCCGTCTTTATTATAAACTTCGGCTGCATGTGCAGCACCTGCGGCGAGCAGGGCAGGAATTAAAAGTGCCAGTACTTTGCTTTTCATTAAATAAATCCTTTAGTTATTTTATTTGCCTTTTATCCCCATTTCGGGGAGTGAAAACATCCTAAAGGAGAAGTTCAGTTAGCCGATAAATATCATTTGTTACGCCTTAAGTAAAACCTTAATCAAATAATTCCTCTGAAATGATAATAAGTCTGGTGAATGTATCGAAGATAATACATACAAAATAAAAATTATACTTTTAATTTGCTATACGTTATTCTGCGCGGGTTATATGCCTTTATTGTCACAGATTTTATTTTCTGTTGGGCCATTGCATTGCCACTGATTTTCCAACATATAAAAAGACAAGCCCGAACAGTCGTCCGGGCTTTTTTTTAGAATTGGATAATCCTTATCCAGAGCATTTAATCGGTGTTGCTTTTTTCCGCTTTTCCGGCCATTTGTGCCAGGAAGTCATAGCGTTTTTGCAAATCAGCTGCAGCATCTTTCCATAACTGTTCTGCCACTTCTGGCTGCTGCGAATTCAGCCGACGGAAACGTTGCTCGTGAAGTAATGTTTCTTCCAGTGCTTCTGACGGCGGGCGTGAATCCAAGGCCAGCGGCAGTTTGCCTTCATCGGCACGACGCGGATCAAAGCGATATAGCGGCCAGAAGCCGGTAGCTGTGAGTTGGCGCATCTGGTCGTGGCTGAGTGCCAGATCGTAACCATGCTCTTCACACGGGCTATAAGCAATGATCAGCGATGGCCCCGGATACGCTTCCGCTTCCTGAATCGCTTTCACCGTCTGGTTCAGCTGCGCGCCGAGAGAAATCTGCGCCACATAAACATGACCGTACATCATCATACTGACGCCAAGATCTTTACGCGCTTTACGTTTGCCGTGCTCGCCAAATTTAGTTACTGCACCCAGCGGTGTCGCTTTCGACGCCTGACCACCGGTGTTGGAATAGCATTGCGTATCCAGCACCAGAATGTTGACGTTTTCCGTCAAACTCAATACATGATCCAGACCGCCAAAGCCGATATCGTAAGCCCAGCCATCACCACCAATCAGCCAGATTGATTTTTCCACCAGTGCATCTGCATCACGTAGCAGTTCATGTGCTTCGGCAACATCGTTGAGTTGCTGGCGTAAAGCTGCAACCTGTTCACGACGAACCTCTGGCGTGGCGTCTGATTTCAACGCCGTCAGTAATTCCGCCGGGATTTTATCGGCAAATTGATCCAGCAGACGCAGCACGCGGACACGGTGTTGATCGACCGTCAGGCGGAAACCAAGGCCAAATTCGGCATTATCTTCAAATAGAGAGTTCGCCCATGCCGGCCCACGACCGTTGGCATCGGTGGTATACGGTGTAGAGGGCAGGTTACCGCCATAAATTGAAGAACAGCCAGTGGCGTTAGCGATCAACATCCGGTCGCCATAGAGCTGAGTCAGTAATTTAATATACGGCGTCTCGCCACAACCGGAGCAAGCACCTGAATATTCAAACAGCGGTGTAATCAGCTGCGATGTACGAATATCAATACGTTCCAGTTTGCTACGGTCGATTTCTGGCAGGTTGAGGAAGAAATCGTAATTGATTTTCTCTTCTTCGACATGTTCCAGGCGAGACATCATATTGATGGCTTTAATCTCTGGATTCTGACGGTCTTTCGCCGGGCAAACTTCGACGCACAGGTTACAACCGGTGCAATCTTCCGGTGCCACCTGCAAGACATATTTCTGCCCGCGCATATCACGCGATTTCACATCCAGCGAATGCAGGCTGGCAGGGGCGTTTTCCATCGCTTCAGGCGGCACCACTTTTGCGCGAATAGCTGAGTGTGGGCAAGCGGCAACGCAGTGGTTACATTGGGTACAGAGTTCCTCTTTCCAGATGGGGATCTCTTCGGCGATATTGCGTTTTTCCCAGCGCGTAGTGCCCATCGGCCAGGTGCCGTCTGGCGGCAGCGCCGAAACGGGGAGGGCGTCACCAAGCCCGGCGAGCATCGCAGCGGTTACGGTTTTCACGAAATCAGGGGCGGCATCGGAAACCACTGGCGGTCGATTGGCGCTGTGCGGATTTACCGGTTGCAACGGAACTTCTTCTACGGATTCACGCGCCAGCGCCAGAGCCTGCCAGTTGCGTTCCACCAGATCCTGGCCTTTGCTACTGTAACTTTTGGCAATCGCACCCTGCAATTCTGCGAGGGCGCTATCGCCAGGCAGAATTTGCGTCAGATGGAAAAAAGCCATCTGCATGACGGTATTAATACGGGCCGCCAGGCCACATTCGCGGGCGATTTTCGCCGCGTTAATCACATAGAAGCGCGCTTTTTTCTGGTTTAACACGGCCTGAACTTCTTGCGGCAAGCGCGACCACACTTCATCTGCGCTGTACGGTGTGTTGAGCAGGAAAATGCCGCCAGGTTTTAAACGCTCAGCCATCTGATATTTATCGATAAACTGCAACTGGTGGCAGCCAACAAAATCAGCCTGGGAAATGAGATAAGCGGAACGAATCGGCTGTTCGCTCACTCGAAGGTGAGAAACCGTCAGGCCGCCCGCCTTTTTGGAGTCGTAAACAAAATAGCCCTGTGCGTACCACGGCGTGGAATTACCGATAATCTTGATATTGTTTTTGGTCGCGGAAACGCTGCCATCACTACCAAGGCCATAAAACAAGGCTTCCAGTTTCGCCGAGTTTGGCAGGGTGTTTTCCGGCAACGGCAGTGACAGATTAGTCACATCATCGTAAATACCAACCGTAAAGCGCGCTTTCGGTTTAGCCGCGTTGAGCTCGGCAAATACCGCCAGTACACAGTCCGGGCCAAATTCTTTGGATGAAAGACCATAGCGCCCACCAATGACACGGGGCAGAGTTTCGCGCTCGCCATTATTAAAGGCTTCTGCCAGTGCGGTCATCACATCCAGATAGAGCGGTTCTGCCTGGGCACCGGGTTCTTTGGTTCTGTCCAGTACCGCCACGCTGCGTACGGATCCCGGCAGAGCTTGCAGTAAATGTTTAGCGGAGAAGGGGCGGTACAGGCGAACTTTCAGCACGCCGACATTTTCGCCACGGGTTAGCAATTCATCAATCACTTCTTCACAGGTGCCAATGGCAGAGCCCATCAGGATAATCACCCGTTCCGCTTGCGGATGCCCGTAATACTCAAACGGCTGATACTGACGACCTGTCGCGGCAGCGAAATCATTCATCGCCTGTTCAACATGGTCATAGACCGCGTTGTACCAGGGGTTGGTGGCTTCGCGAGACTGGAAATAAGTGTCAGGATTGGCGGACGTACCGCGGATCACCGGATGTTCCGGGTTGAGCGCCCGGGCGCGATGAGCATCAATTTCGGCCTGCGGCATGAGATCAAGAATAGTGTCATCGGCCAGCGGGACAATTTTATTGATTTCGTGGGACGTGCGGAAACCATCAAAGAAATGAATAAATGGCACGCGGCTGCCTGTTCTGCCATCGTGGAACTGGGGGTAATAGGGTAGATGGCGATAACTTCACTGGTGCGAAACGCCACCGAAGCAACCGCGCCATTACCGTCAATAGTAATCATATGACACCCTTACATTGCGCAAATGAGGGGCGCACGAAATTGCTGCGCGCCCAGTAGTAATCTTTCAATTTTAGCAAATGGCTTTCTTCTGCATTTTCGCTTTTGTGTCCCCCACATCAGCGTAATGAATGTTTTGATCAAACAGAGGGCAAAAAAATAGCCATAAAAAAGTAAAAATGCGGGGCAACGCGCAGGACAGCTCTCGACGTCGCCCTCTGTGCTGCCTATTATTTATGGCGGTGTCGTTTGGCTTGAAGATCAGAGGAAGAAGAGATGCGAGCAGCGTTTTGGGTAGGGTGTGCCGCTTTATTGTTGTCGGCGTGTAGTAGTGAGCCTGTTCAGCAGGCGACTGCGGCGCACGTAGCGCCAGGTTTAAAAGCGTCGATGTCCAGTAGTGGAGAAGCAAATTGTGCAATGATCGGCGGTTCGCTTTCTGTTGCCCGTCAACTGGATGGTACGGCGATTGGGATGTGTGCATTACCCAACGGCAAACGCTGTAGCGAACAGTCACTTGCCGCCGGGAGCTGTGGCAGCTATTAATTCATTAAATCCGCCAGCTTATAAGTTAATGTCTGTTTCGCGGTCGCCAGCGTTAACTGGTTCGCGGTCAGATCCACTTGTGCACCTTCTTTCAGCATTTCGCTAATGGTGTTATCGAGTTCATTAAGCTGCGGGTTAGCGCACATCATACGGGTCATTGCCAGCCCTTTGGCTGTCAGTTCACCATTAGACAGTTTGCCTTCACCGCTAAAGCGGTTACACATGCTGCCGGAAATCATCATTTTTTCACCAAAGCTGATTTCTGGCGGATTTTTATCGCTGGTCACGGGCTTACCGTTTACGCTTTCCAGCACAAAGCGATGATGCTGTAGCTGTTCTGGCGTAACAGCAATTTTGTCATTACTTACACATCCCGCCATCAGCAGGCTTAGCGCAACAAACGCGGCTACTTTCTTCATTGTGGTTCTCAATTACAGTTTCTGACTCAGGACTATTTTAAGAATAGAGAATGAAAGGTCATTGGGGATTATCTGAATCAGCTCCCCTGGGTTGCAGGGGAGCGGCAAGATTAAACCAGTTCGTTCGGGCAGGTTTCGCCTTTTTCCAGATTGCTTAAGTTTTGCAGCGTAGTCTGAGAAATACTGGTCAGAGCTTCTGCTGTCAGGAATGCCTGGTGCCCGGTAAACAGCACGTTGTGGCAGGCAGACAGGCGACGGAATACGTCATCCTGGATCACGTCGTTGGATTTATCTTCAAAGAACAGATCGCGTTCGTTCTCATACACGTCCATACCCAACGAACCAATTTTCTGATTTTTCAGCGCTTCAATTGCTGCCTGAGAATCAATCAATGCACCGCGACTGGTATTGACGATCATCACGCCATTTTTCATCTGATCGAAGGCGGCTTCGTTCAACAGATGGTAGTTTTCCGGTGTCAGCGGGCAGTGCAGAGAGATAACGTCTGATTCAGAGAACAGGGTTGGCAGATCGACATACTCCACACCGAGTTCCAGCGCCGCTGCACTTGGATACGGATCGAACGCCAGCAGACGCATACCAAAACCTTTCAGAATGCGCAGCATCGCCACACCGATTTTACCGGTACCGATAACGCCTGCCGTTTTGCCATACATAGTAAAGCCGGTCAGACCTTCCAGAGAGAAGTTAGCGTCACGGGTACGCTGATACGCGCGGTGAATACGGCGGTTCAGCGTCATCATCATACCGATGGCGTGTTCAGCAACGGCCTCTGGATCATAGGCTGGAACACGGACTACTTTCAGCCCCAGTTCTTTTGCCGCGTCAAGGTCGACGTTATTGAAACCGGCACAGCGCAGGGCGATATATTTAACGCCGTGCTTTTTCAGCTCTTCCAGCACCGGGCGGCTGCCGTCATCGTTTACGAAAATACATACCGCTTCGCAGCCATTGGCAGTTTTAGCGGTTTTTTCCGTCAGCAGAAAGTCAAAAAATTCCAGCTCAAAGCCAAAGGACTCGTTCACCTGTTGCAGGTACTTCTTGTCGTACTGTTTTGTGCTATAAACGGCGAGTTTCATAAGACTTTCTCCAGTGATGTTGAATCACATTTAAGCTACTAAAAATATTTTACAAAATTTCAAATATAATTGAAAGCTATGGCGATATTGAAAAATTCATCAACAACTATGCTTAGTGTAGGCGCAACCTTCAACTGAACGGTTAAACATGCCACAATACCCGTATTGAATGCTTAATTTTTCGCTAAATCAGGATATTAACTACCCATGCTGGGTAAATATAAAGCCGTTCTCGCGCTGTTATTACTGATTATTCTTGTGCCGTTGACGCTGCTGATGACGCTCGGGCTGTGGGTTCCCACGCTGGCGGGCATCTGGCTACCGCTCGGGACACGTATTGCATTAGATGAAAGCCCACGCATTACGCGTAAAGGTTTAATCATTCCCGATCTCCGTTATCTGGTGGGAGATTGTCAGCTTGCGCATATCACCAACGCCAGCCTTTCACATCCCAGCCGCTGGTTATTGAACGTCGGCATGGTAGAACTTGATTCTGCTTGTCTGGCGAAATTGCCGCAGACGGAGCAATCGCCAGCTGCTCCAAAAACCCTCGCGCAGTGGCAGTCCATGCTGCCTAACACCTGGATCAATATCGATAAACTGATTTTTTCTCCCTGGCAGGAATGGCAGGGAAAACTCTCTCTCGCATTAACCTCTGATATCCAGCAACTGCGTTATCAGGGCGAAAAAGTTAAATTTCAAGGCCAGCTGAAAGGGCAACAACTTACAGTCAGCGAACTGGATGTCGTCGCGTTTGAAAATCAGCCGCCGGTTAAACTGGTGGGGGAATTTACTATGCCGCTCGTGCCGGATGGACTTCCTGTAAGTGGGCATGCTACTGCGACGTTAAACTTGCCGCAGGAACCGTCACTGGTGGATGCAGAGCTGGACTGGCAGGAAAATAGCGGGCAATTGATTGTGCTGGCACGGGATAACGGCGATCCGTTGCTCGATTTGCCGTGGCAAATTACTCGTCAACAATTGACCGTAAGCGATGGTCGCTGGAGTTGGCCGTATGCAGGTTTTCCTTTGAGTGGCCGACTGGGTGTCAAAGTCGACAACTGGCAGGCAGGGCTTGAGAACGCTCTGATCAGCGGACGACTGAGTGTGCTGACCCAGGGGCAAGCGGGTAAAGGCAACGCGGTGCTAAATTTTGGCCCAGGAAAATTAGGGAGTTTTACACCGATGAATGCCACCTGGGATGTCGCAGGAAAAGGTGAGTGGCATGACAGCACGATTACGCTGACCGATCTCTCCACCGGTTTCGACCAGTTACAATACGGTACGATGACGGTAGAAAAGCCGCGATTAATTCTCGACAAGCCCGTCGTCTGGGTACGTGACGCACAGCATCCCTCCTTCAGCGGCGCGCTGTCACTGGACGCCGGGCAAACGCTGTTCACTGGCGGCAGTGTGTTACCGCCATCAACCTTAAAATTTAGCGTCGATGGGCGCGATCCGACCTATTTCCTCTTTAAAGGCGATTTACATGCTGGTGAGATTGGCCCGGTTCGGGTAAACGGTCGCTGGGACGGTATTCGTCTGCGCGGTAACGCCTGGTGGCCTAAACAATCACTGACTGTATTCCAGCCGCTGGTGCCACCCGACTGGAAGATGAACTTACGCGATGGTGAACTGTATGCTCAGGTTGCATTTTCTGCTGCGCCTGAACAAGGATTCCGCGCGGGAGGGCACGGCGTGTTGAAAGGCGGTAGTGCCTGGATGCCAGATAATCAGGTGAACGGTGTCGATTTTGTCCTGCCTTTCCGTTTTGCCGATGGAGCCTGGCATCTGGGGACTCGCGGCCCCGTTACGTTGCGAATTGCCGAAGTGATTAATCTGGTGACAGCGAAAAATATTACGGCTGATTTGCAAGGGCGTTATCCGTGGACTGAAGAAGAACCCTTGCTGTTGACTGATGTTAGCGTCGATGTGTTAGGCGGTAACGTACTGATGAAACAATTACGTATGCCGCAGCATGACCCGGCGCTGTTGCGGCTGAATAATCTCTCATCCAGCGAACTGGTTAGCGCCGTCAATCCGAAACAATTCGCCATGTCCGGGGCATTTAGTGGTGCATTGCCGTTATGGCTAAACAACGAAAAATGGATAGTGAAAGATGGTTGGCTGGCAAACAGCGGGCCAATGACCTTGCGGCTGGATAAAGACACCGCAGATGCGGTGGTGAAAGACAATATGACTGCGGGTTCAGCAATTAACTGGTTGCGCTATATGGAAATTAGCCGTTCATCGACAAATATTAATTTAGATAATCTCGGTTTATTAACCATGCAGGCCAACATTACAGGTACCAGTCGCGTTGATGGTAAAAGCGGTACGGTAAACCTTAATTACCATCATGAAGAGAATATTTTTACGCTGTGGCGCAGTTTACGCTTTGGCGATAATCTCCAGGCATGGTTGGAGCAGAACGCACGTCTGCCGGGAAATGACTGTCCGCAAGGAAAAGAGTGTGAGGAAAAACAATGAAAATTTTACTGGCTGCGTTGACGTCATCTTTTATGCTGGTTGGCTGTACGCCGCGTATTGAAGTCGCTGCACCTAAGGAACCGATCACTATCAATATGAACGTTAAAATTGAGCATGAGATCATCATCAAGGCAGACAAAGATGTCGAAGAGCTGCTTGAAACTCGTAGCGATCTTTTCTGAGGCGATGATGAAGAAAACATTACTTCTTTGTGCGTTTCTTGTTGGGCTGGTAAGCAGCAATGTAATGGCATTGACTCTGGATGAAGCCAGAACTCAGGGGCGAGTAGGTGAAACATTTTATGGTTATTTGGTTGCGCTGAAAACGGATGCTGAAACAGAGAAATTAGTAACCGACATTAATGCCGAACGTAAAGCGAGTTACCAACAACTGGCAAAGCAAAATAATGTGTCTGCAGATGATATCGCGAAACTCGCCGGGCAAAAGCTCGTAGCTCGGGCCAAACCGGGGGAATATGTACAAGGGATAAACGGTAAATGGCTGCGGCTATCCACTCCGGGCGTAATATCTCTTCGCGAATATTATCGTCTATCAACGTAACCACTTTTTGAAACTGACGTTCACGGCGAGGTTGGACAGATTCCCGCTGATGAAGTACCGGGCGCAGCAGACACACCATCGCCTGTAGCGCAGCTTCACTTTCTGTTTCAGAAAGTGCCGGGTTATTCATGCTTTCCTGTAACAGACGATGACTGAGTTGCACCATGGGTAAGTCAGCGTCCAGTCTTTCTGCGCAGACAGGTTTTTGATGGGGAAAATATTGTTCCAGCAGAGTGCGTGGCAAAAGTAATGAAATCTGTTTAGAAGACTCCTGCCAGTAAAGCGAACAGGGGCGTGAGGCATCGAGTAACGTAATATCGCCTGCGCCAATCTGCACCTGACGCTCATCCTGCTCCATTATTGCCTGACCACTAAGCTGAAAAACGGTGTAAAACCAGGCATCGTCGCTGCCTTTTACTTCCTGCCAGGTGCGGGATAAATTCACCCCGCTGGTTGTCACGGTACTCAGCTTTAGTCCTTTGGCAAAATGCGTGTCCAGTACACCCGTGTAACGCTCAGTCAGCAGGCGTCCGGTAAAATTTCCGCATACCTGATTGATTTGGGAAAGCCATTGCTGAAACTCATTATCCATTGCGGGGTTCATGGCACGTTTTCGCTCTGTGAAATGTATTTTTATTGTTGCATTTGTGTTGCAATAAACGAAGCTAATGAGCCTGACTATAGGAAATAAGTCTTGTCAGGCATAGAGACATAAGCGGTTATTGTCACGATTTGCGGAGCTTGTCACAGCTGACAAAGCGAATGTCACAGCGAAAAAAGTGACTTTTCTTGTCGCTGCGTACACTGAAATCACACTGGGTAAATAATAAGGAAAAGTGATGACAGAGCCGCATGTAGCAGTATTAAGCCAGGTCCAACAGTTTCTCGATCGTCAACACGGTCTTTATATTGATGGTCGTCCTGGCCCCGCACAAAGTGAAAAACGGTTGGCGATCTTTGATCCGGCCACCGGGCAAGAAATTGCGTCTACTGCTGATGCCAACGAAGCGGATGTAGATAACGCAGTCATGTCTGCCTGGCGGGCCTTTGTCTCGCGTCGCTGGGCCGGGCGATTACCCGCAGAGCGTGAACGTATTCTGCTACGTTTTGCTGATCTGGTGGAGCAGCACAGTGAGGAGCTGGCGCAACTGGAAACCCTGGAGCAAGGCAAGTCAATTGCCATTTCCCGTGCTTTTGAAGTGGGCTGTACGCTGAACTGGATGCGTTATACCGCCGGGTTAACGACCAAAATCGCGGGTAAAACGCTGGACTTGTCGATTCCCTTACCCCAGGGGGCGCGTTATCAGGCCTGGACGCGTAAAGAGCCGGTTGGCGTGGTAGCGGGAATTGTGCCATGGAACTTTCCGTTGATGATTGGCATGTGGAAGGTGATGCCAGCACTGGCAGCAGGCTGTTCAATCGTGATTAAGCCTTCGGAAACCACGCCACTGACGATGTTGCGCGTGGCGGAACTGGCCAGCGAGGCTGGTATCCCTGATGGCGTTTTTAATGTCGTCACCGGGTCAGGTGCTGTATGCGGCGCGGCCCTGACGTCACATCCTCATGTTGCGAAAATCAGTTTTACCGGTTCAACCGCGACGGGAAAAGGTATTGCCAGAACTGCTGCTGATCGCTTAACGCGTGTAACGCTGGAACTGGGCGGTAAAAACCCGGCAATTGTATTAAAAGATGCTGATCCGCAATGGGTTATTGAAGGCTTGATGACCGGAAGCTTCCTGAATCAAGGGCAAGTATGCGCCGCCAGTTCGCGAATTTATATTGAAGCGCCGTTGTTTGACACGCTGGTTAGTGGATTTGAGCAGGCGGTAAAATCGTTGCAAGTGGGACCGGGGATGTCACCTGTTGCACAGATTAACCCTTTGGTTTCTCGTGCGCACTGCGGCAAAGTGTGTTCATTCCTCGACGATGCGCAGGCACAGCAAGCAGAGCTGATTCGCGGATCGAATGGACCAGCCGGAGAGGGGTATTATGTTGCGCCAACGCTGGTGGTAAATCCCGATGCTAAATTGCGCTTAACTCGTGAAGAGGTGTTTGGTCCGGTGGTTAACCTGGTGCGAGTAGCGGATGGAGAAGAGGCGTTACAACTGGCAAACGACACGGAATATGGCTTAACTGCCAGTGTCTGGACGCAAAATCTCTCCCAGGCTCTGGAATATAGCGATCGCTTACAGGCAGGGACGGTGTGGGTAAACAGTCATACCTTAATTGACGCTAACTTACCGTTTGGTGGGATGAAGCAGTCAGGAACAGGCCGTGATTTTGGCCCCGACTGGCTGGACGGTTGGTGTGAAACTAAGTCGGTGTGTGTACGGTATTAATCTTGTTCGCTCATAAGTAAAAAACGGCACCTGGTGCCGTTTTTTTAGTCTGAAACAATCAATTATCTTTCTTCAGCGCCCCTAGCGTTGGCGTTTCGTCAAAGAAGTTCCATGGTTTCAGCAGAGTATGTACCCATTCGGTCGGCATAATCGGCCACTCTTCGGCGCGGGCCACATGTGTGGTGCCGGTGGTCATCCAGACAACGGCGTCGGTGTTGTCCAGCGACTCGTTATCCTTACTGTATTGTCCAAGACCGGTGTCATGAGTAGAACGGTTCGGATATTTGCCTTCCGGGAAACGCTCGCCAGGATGATAACGCGTTACCCAAAGCTGCTTGTCCATAAAGCTTAAACGATGATAGATCCACTCGTCCGGCGCGAACTGGGCACCTTTTGCTACCGGGTGAGTACCACCTGCATAAGGAATAATTTGATAGGAAACTGGATTGCCCATGCGGTTCTCTTTGTTCGGGTTACTCAACAGACGAATCGTGCCCGGATCAAATTTCTGTGCGGCATCCTGTTCATTGCCGATGTTGTACTGATTAACTTGCATGGTACTGGTGCGTGGGCCACCGGCAGTATTCGGTTTTACCACTGGGTCCATCGCCACCAGGCTGTTATTCTCGCCATCTACATCCAGATCGAGGCGGAAATTATAAATATGTTGGTGTGTAGTACCCACGATATTGTGATCGATAAGCGTGCCGTAGCGCGTGTCATCTTTCGCCGTCTCATCGTGCATGGTTTTCGCTTTAACACCTTTCACCGCTTCGATGCCCGTAGCACCGGCATCGATGCCAATAGTGCCGTTTTCATGGAAGATCCAGTCAAAAATGTAGTCATAGTTACCCACTGTACTGATCCAGCGCACCACTAACTCCCGGCGTTCGGTACTGACGTTGGGCTGGCCCATTTCCTGATGCTTATACTCCGGCCCGGCATAACGTTCAAATACCGCGATAGCGCGAGGGATCTCCATCGGCACGCCAGTGTAGTCGGCGATGGTTTCATTAAGGAGCACTGCGTTAGACGGGGCATCTTTACCACGAGCAATTGGTGAGGTTAGCGTGCCCATACCGTAGTCACCAGAGTCCAGATACGCTTTAAAGTACCAGCCAATATCAGGATCACCGTAAGGCACAATCATGCCGCCGAGAGAACCTTCGTACATGACTTTGCGTTTGGTGCCATTGTCGTTATAAGTCACGGTGGAGATCATCGGCCCGACGCGAGAGTTCATGCTGAGGTGAAAATCCCAGTTCCGCCAGTGAATCATATCGCCAGTAATGGTGTAATTTTTACCTTCAGGCTCAATGATTTGCATAGGCTTAACTGCCGGAGCAACGCGGTCACGGCCATCAAATGGGCGTGCGGTCATTGGCACCGGAACTACCGGACCTTCTTCAATCTTAACGATTTTTTTCTGTTCTAAATCAACGACCGCCACCAGGTTTTCGATGGGATGTGCCCAGTAGTTGCCATCACCGACATCAAGATAGCTGATGACTTTGAGCAACCGGGCATCTTGTTTCAGGCCATCTTTACCATCGAAATAACCTACGGTCAGCGGCGTGGTAATCACTTTTTTCGCATCAGTAATACCGCGTTTCTTCACGGCAGCGGCAAATTCTTCACTGTTGTTAATAATGTTCTGCACACTGGCGAAATCATCCAGCAACACCATACCGTGGGCGTCTTTAATGGGTTGCCAGGAGAGCAGTTTGTTGTTTTGCAGATCCACCACCGCTTCGATGATATGTTTGCCGTCGAGCATAATGACGTCGGCTTTGCGCGGCTGGTCAACCGGTTTGTTTTCCAGCGCAAACGCCCAGACAGCTTCTTTATCTGGCGGTAGCAGGGAGATCTCAGTAAAACGGGTATTGGGTTTGAAGTCCGCGGAAGCTTTAACAATTTCAACGGCCTGTTTAATTTCGTCCGCAGTTAGCGCATTAAGTGGGTGAGGGCGCTTTTCTACCTGAAAGGTTTGATCCAGCCCGGACTGGAAAACATCGTTAATAAAGGTGTCAGAAACCCAGGCTTTATTGTCTTTCATCACTACCGGTACTTGCAGTGCCAGAGGCTGACCATTAACAATTGCTGTTTGCGCACCAGGCTTCACTTTCACGTACGCGCCATCTTTAATCAGGGTAAAGAGCTGGGCGTAGTCGTCCCACTGCACATCGGCACCAAATTCTTTAAGCGTTTTATCCATTGGCACCATATGCGCTTCACCACCGTGGGCAAATACCGGCGCTTGCCAGGCGAAACTTAAGGCGACTGCCAACGCCAGGGTTGTTTTACGGGCAGAATACAGAGAGGGGCTTCCCATTATTAACCTCGTCAGATGTTGTGTTCTTGTTAGCAACCGCGCTCTGTGGGCGGTTTAGTCAGGTTCACATTATCAGTACTGATGCAAAGGGGATTGCCTGCACCTGCCAGGTTGTTTGGCAGGTGTGCCAGCTTTTCATACAGTGGATGCCCTGAAAATAGATGTACACATCATGCATAATGTGACAACGTCACAAAACTTAGTGAAATAAAAGGGCAACTATTCGCCGTTGCCCTTCATTCACCGATTAATCGACAAAATCACCGTGCTGCCTGGCCACCAGCGTCAGAATTGAATACAGCGCCACCGGGGTTTGATGCTGATTGAATACCTCTACAGCCCATTCCACCACACCTGTTGGTTTTTCTTCTGCGCTACGCTGTTTTTTCAGCGTCTTGCGCTTACAGGTGAGACGCACCTGGATGGTATCGCCTGGCTTTACGGGTTCGATAAAACGCAAGCTTTCCAGCCCGTAGTTAGCAATGACCGGACCGACACCGGCATCGACAAACAGACCCGCAGCCGCAGAAAGCACAAAATACCCATGCACCACCCGCTCACCGAAAATAGATTCGGCAGCAGCAATCTTATCCATATGTGCATAGAAATGATCGCCGCTGAGGCAAGCAAAGTTAACAATATCGGCCTCTGTCATTGTGCGGCGGGGAGTCAGCAGGCTGTCGCCTGGTTGCAGCTCCTCAAAATATTTGCGGAACGGATGAATACGATCTTCTTCGACTTTCGCACCACGCACCCACTGTTTACTGATAGCGGCAAGCATCGACGGGCTACCCTGTATAGCGGTTCGCTGCATGTAATGTTTCACCGCTCGTAAACCACCTAATTCTTCACCGCCTCCTGCGCGACCAGGCCCACCATGTACCAGTTGTGGCAGTGGGGAGCCATGCCCGGTGGATTCTTTTGCCGACTCTTCATTGAGGATCTGAATTCGCCCATGCGTACGTGCCGCGTCGGCAATAAACTGACGCGCAATTTGCGGATCAGCCGTCACCAGCGTTCCCGCAAGGCTACCGCCGCCTGCACAAGCCAGTTGCAGAGCATGTTGCTGGTTTTGTGCTGGCATCAGCGTTGCGACAGGGCCAAAGGCTTCTGTTGCATGTACCGCCGGTGTTTCATCCGGCTGCGGACAGTACAATAAGGTTGGCGGGAAGAATGCACCCGCAGCAGATAAATCCGCCTGACCACCGAGGCGAATCTCGCATCCTGCAGCCAGCAATGTGTTCACTTTTTCCTGCACATCAGCACGCTGTTCAGCATTTACCAGTGCGCCCATTTTCACACCTTCCTGTGCAGGATCACCGACCACGACTTTCTGTAATCGCGCAACCAGAGCATCACTGACAGCATTAACCAATGCCTGCGGCACAATAATCCGCCGGATTGCCGTACATTTTTGCCCGGCTTTTGTGGTCATCTCACGCACAACTTCACGAATAAACAGCGCAAACTCCGGTTGATCCGGGGTGACATCTTCGCCCAGTACGCAGCAGTTCAGGGAATCAGCTTCCATCGTGAAGGGGATAGATTTGGCAACGATATTTGGCTGAACTCGCAGCATCTGTCCGGTCGTCGCGGACCCCGTGAAAGTCACCACATCCTGGCTGTCCAGATGATCCAAAAGGTCGCCCGCACTACCGCAGATCAGACTAATTGCGCCTTCGGGAACAAGACCACTATCGACAATTGATTTCACCATCGCCTGAGTCAGTTGGGCCGTCGCGGTAGCTGGTTTGATGATGGCTGGCATTCCGCCCAGCCACGTTGGTGCCAGCTTTTCCAGCATTCCCCAGCAGGGGAAGTTAAAGGCGTTAATATGCACTGCCACGCCTGACTTTGAGGTCAGTACATGGCGCGCGGCAAATCCACCTTCTTTCGATAAGGGGATCAATTCATCTTCCGGCCACAGCGTATCGTCAGGCAGCTCCCGGCTACCGAGGCTGGCGTAAGTAAATAACGTCCCAATACCGCCTTCAATATCAACCCAACTGTCTGCCCGCGTTGCGCCTGTTTGCGCAGAAAGAGCATAGAAGCGCTCTTTTTCACTCAGCAGATGTTTAGCGACCGCTTTAAGCATCGCCGCACGTTCGATAAAGGTCATCGCGCGGAGGGCGGGGGCACCTTTTTCAATGGCAAACTGGCGGGCAGCCGCCATATCAAGACCTTCACTGGTCACTTCCCATAATGCCTCGCCGCTAATGGCGTGGTGAATCAAACGGCTACGGCCCCGGCCAGACTGCCAGGTACCGGATAAGAAACTGGCTAACTGCTGCATCGCTACTCTCCAGATGTTTCACATTTCTGTTGCTAATAGTTAAATCGCGAATCATAAAAAGCAAGGGATCTTTTAACGAAATGTTAACTATGCGATCTGTATAGCAACTGCGGAAAACATTAATGCACTGATAAATAATGATTTATAAAAATAGGATGAAGCAGGTCATGGCCTGTATCTCTATAGCGCCGCCGAAACACTGGGCTGCGCCAGAGAAGACATCTACCAAAAAATGCTCGACGGACGGATGAAATATTCCTCCATCTTTAATTATCCGACATTGAGTTGGGCTGATATCGGTGTTATCGGCTGGCTGGTGGATGGCGCAGCGATCGTCAATCAGGTGGCGTTATGCCGCACTTCTTATGGCCCGTATGCCAGAGCAATGGTGAAAATCTGCAAAGAAGAGAGTTTTCACCAGCGTCAGGGGTTTGAAGCCTGCATGGCACTGGCGCAGGGCAGCGAAGCTCAAAAGCAGATGTTGCAAGACGCCATTAACCGTTTCTGGTGGCCAGCCTTAATGATGTTCGGGCCAAACGATGATAACTCGCCAAACAGCGCCAGAAGTCTCGCCTGGAAAATCAAACGTTTCACCAACGACGAACTCCGCCAGCGTTTCGTGGATAACACCGTTCCACAGGTTGAAATGCTCGGTATGACCGTTCCTGACCCGGATCTGCATTTTGATACTGAAAGCGGGCACTACCGCTTTGGTGAGATCGACTGGCAGGAGTTTAACGAAGTGATAAACGGTCGCGGAATTTGTAATCAGGAGCGGCTCGACGCCAAACGTAAAGCCTGGGAAGAAGGTACCTGGGTACGGGAAGCAGCGCTGGCCCATGCACAAAAACAACATGCCCGTAAGGTCGCATAAGGAGATTCAAAATGAGTAATGTTTACTGGCCGTTATACGAAGTTTTCGTGCGTGGCAAACAGGGCTTATCACACCGCCATGTTGGCAGTTTACATGCTGCCGATGAGCGGATGGCACTGGAAAATGCCCGTGATGCTTACACCCGTCGTAGCGAAGGATGTTCAATTTGGGTGGTGAAGGCGAGTGAAATTGTTGCCTCGCAACCGGAAGAACGCGGTGAATTTTTTGATCCGGCTGAAAGCAAGGTCTATCGCCATCCAACGTTTTACTCCATCCCTGATGGCATTGAGCACATGTGAGGTTGGAAATGAATCAGTTAACGGCTTACACCTTGCGCCTGGGCGATAACTGCCTGGTGCTCTCCCAGCGGTTGGGGGAATGGTGCGGTCATGCACCGGAACTGGAAATCGATCTCGCACTGGCAAACATTGGCCTCGATTTATTAGGTCAGGCACGCAACTTCTTATCGTATGCCGCTGAATTAGCGGGAGAAGGCGATGAAGATACCCTGGCCTTCACCCGAGACGAGCGCCAGTTCAGCAACTTATTGTTGGTTGAACAACCAAACGGCAATTTTGCCGACACCATTGCACGCCAGTATTTCATCGATGCATGGCATGTGGCGCTCTTTACCCGTCTGATGGAAAGCCGCGAGCCGCAACTGGCGGCGATTTCTGCCAAAGCAATTAAAGAAGCGCGTTATCACCTGCGTTTTAGTCGTGGCTGGCTGGAGCGACTGGGCAATGGTACTGACGTATCAGGGCAAAAGATGCAGCAGGCCATCAACAAGTTGTGGCGTTTTACCGCCGAACTGTTCGATGCCGACGAGATTGATATTGCACTGAGTGAAGAGGGTATTGCGGTTGACCCACGCACTTTACGCGCAGCGTGGGAAGCCGAAGTTTTTGCCGGGATCAACGAAGCCACATTGAACGTACCGCAAGAGCAGGCGTATCGCACTGGCGGTAAAAAAGGACTGCATACCGAACACCTTGGGCCCATGCTGGCAGAAATGCAGTATCTCCAGCGTGTCTTGCCCGGTCAGCAGTGGTAACAGAGGAGATGGGTATGCAACGTCTGGCCACCATTGCACCGCCGCAGGTGCATGAGATATGGGCGCTACTCAGCCAGATCCCGGACCCGGAGATCCCGGTGCTGACCATTACCGATTTAGGCATGGTGCGTAATGTGACACAGATGGGAGAAGGATGGGTGATCGGCTTTACGCCGACTTATTCCGGTTGTCCGGCAACGGAACATTTGATTGGCGCGATACGTGAGGCAATGACAACCCACGGGTTTACCCCCGTTCAGGTTGTGCTGCAACTCGACCCGGCATGGACCACCGACTGGATGACCCCCGATGCCCGTGAGCGTCTGCGACAGTATGGCATTAGCCCGCCCGCCGGACACAGTTGCCATGCCCATTTGCCGCCAGAAGTACGTTGCCCGCGCTGTGCCAGCGTCCATACCACACTTATCAGTGAATTTGGTTCCACGGCCTGCAAAGCATTGTATCGCTGCGATAGTTGCCGCGAACCTTTCGATTATTTCAAATGTATTTGAGGATGCCATGACAACGTTTCATTCCTTAACGGTGGCAAAAGTGGAGCCGGAAACCCGTGATGCGGTGACCATTACCTTTGCGGTGCCCCAGCCTTTGCAGGAGGCGTATCGCTTTCGCCCCGGTCAACATTTGACCTTAAAAGCCAGCTTTGATGGTGAAGAATTACGCCGTTGTTACTCCATTTGCCGCAGCTATCTGCCTGGCGAAATTAGTGTGGCGGTGAAAGCCATTGAAGGCGGACGTTTCTCCCGCTATGCCCGCGAACACATCCGCCAGGGTATGACGCTGGAGGTCATGGTGCCGCAGGGGCATTTCGGCTATCAGCCGCAGGCCGAACGCCAGGGCCGCTATCTGGCAATTGCAGCAGGATCAGGTATTACGCCAATGCTGGCGATTATCGCCACCACTTTACAAACCGAGCCTGAAAGTCAGTTCACCCTGATCTACGGTAACCGTACCAGCCAGAGCATGATGTTTCGCCAGGCACTGGCAGACCTGAAAGACAAATATCCTCAGCGTTTACAGTTGTTGTGCATTTTCAGTCAGGAAACCCTCGACAGCGATCTGCTTCACGGGCGTATTGACGGTGAAAAATTACAGTCACTTGGGGCCTCGCTCATTAATTTTCGTCTTTATGATGAGGCGTTTATTTGTGGTCCGGCGGCGATGATGGATGACGCGGAAACCGCCTTAAAAGCACTGGGAATGCCAGAAAAAGCGATTCATCTGGAGCGGTTTAATACGCCTGGCACGCGCGTCAAACGTAGCGTTAACGTGCAAAGTGACGGACAAAAAGTGACTGTACGTCAGGATGGGCGGGATCGGGAAATCGTGCTTAATGCCGACGATGAAAGCATTCTCGATGCGGCATTGCGCCAGGGGGCGGATCTGCCCTATGCCTGCAAAGGCGGCGTCTGTGCGACCTGCAAATGCAAAGTGCTGCGTGGCAAAGTGGCGATGGAAACCAATTACAGTCTGGAACCGGATGAACTGGCCGCAGGCTATGTGTTGAGTTGCCAGGCACTGCCGCTGACCAGCGATGTGGTGGTTGACTTTGACGCGAAGGGGATGGCATGAGCGAACTGATCGTCAGCCGTCAGCAAC
>PPYF01386281.1_pt1 | contig 23055 bp, 9 predicted proteins | sample 1559871 | NCBI WGS metagenome assembly PPYF01 (sample SAMN08240021, study PRJNA423297) | Human gut metagenome, whole genome shotgun sequencing project.
GAATTATAACCGTAGGGCCAATAACCGGCCTCCTGCCCGTTCACATAAACACGGGCATGGCTCATTGCTCCATCAAATATCAAAGTCGCTTTCTTGCCTTTCTCAAAACCGGGAGCATCAAAGTTCAGGCGATACCATCCGGTTCCTACAAACGGAAGACCTCCGGTACGTCCGGCATGTTCCATCGCCTCGGTCTGTCCATCTTGAGTAATAGCCATTTCCTGCTTGTCATTATTGATACTGAACGGACCATAAATCGCCCAATCATGAGGAACGGTGACGTTCTGCCATTTACTGTCATTATAACCGGGATTGGCAAATTCCGCATTATCTTCACGCGTAAATTTCCACCCTTTTTCGAAAGTCTGCTCTGTACGTACCTGCGCTTGCAAAAAAGCAAAATAACAAACAGCTCCTAACGCAGCACACAAAAATCGTTTCGTATTCATAGTTATTTCTTATTAGGATTTTCTGTTACTATAAAAGTAATTTCACCTGCCTTGATCAAATCATCATGCGAAATCAAATATTTATTAATTTTCTTATTGCCCAGTCTGATTTCCTTTATATAATCCCCTTGTCCTTCTTTCTTGATAACCAATTCTTTCTTGCCCCAATATTTAGGATCAAGCTGAACGGTCACTTTATCAAAAGTAGGAGTGGTCAATGTATATTCGGGCACACCCGGACAATCCGGATAGAATCCCATCATACTGAATATAGCCCATGCAGACATCGTACCCGTATCATCATTGCCGGGAATTCCATCCGGCTTAGTTGTGAAATACTTAGCCAGCAATTCCTTCACCAATTTCTGTGTACGCCATTCTTCACCTTTGAAACGACTGAACAGGTAAGGATAGGCTATATCGGGTTCATTGGCCGGATCATAATTCCCTTCATCAAACACGCTTTGCAATTTATCAACAAATTTCTTGTCGCCCCCCATCAACTTTACCAAGCCATTGATATCATGAGGCACAAAGAAAGTGTAATTCCATGCATTACCTTCATGGAAACCGGGACTAGGTGCAAAATTAGCTCCTTCTTTCGGATCAAACGGTTCATAGAATTTGCCTTCTTTAGTTATCGGACGCAAGGTTCCGAAATCCTTGCTATAATAATTTTTATAGCCCATAGAACGTTTGCGGAACAATTTCGCATCTTCTTTCTTACCTAAAGCCTCCGCCAAGGTAGAAAGTGCATAGTCGGCAACATAGTATTCCAAAGCATGAGAAACCGAATTATCATACTGACTTTCCATCGGCACATACCCTTTGGACATATAATCATCATTATCCGGACGCATCAGATTATCCTTGCCCGGAGTAGTGGCCGACTTATACATTCCCTTATAAGCTTCGTCAATGTCAAAGTCTTGCAATCCCTTCATCCAACTGTCTACCAGAACAGGAATAGAAGGGTCACCTTCCATCGTCAATGTTTCACGACCATACAATTCCCATTTCGGGAACCATCCGTGTTCCTTGTACATGCCCATCATGGTGTGAATCATATCCATCTGACGCTCCGGATATACCAAAGTCATCAACTGGTGATAGTTACGATAAGTATCCCACAATGAGAATACCGTGTAACGGTTACGGTTGGTGGTCAAAATCTTATCTCCCTCCATTTGTGGATATTGTCCGCTTACATCCTGCAAAATATTCGGATGAACCATCGTGTGATACATAGCGGTATAGAATACTCCTTTTTGCTCTTCCGTTCCACCTTCCACTTTGATACGGGAAAGATCATCGTTCCATTTCTTACGGGCTTCCGCACGCAGTTTGTCGAATGTTGTACCGAAAGGCTGTTCTTTTTCCAGATTCAAACGGGCATTCTCTATGCTGACAAAAGACACGCCCATACTGACTTCAATCACTTCTTCCGCTGTGGTATCGTAAGTAAACCACACTCCTATATCATCTCCGCTTATTTCTTTTGTATAAGCAGTATAGAGTTTGTATTTACCGGCCGTATCATCCCATTGCGCCTCCACACCCATCGGACGCATCATTTTCCAATAACCGCGTTTTGCCGGTACTTTGTTGATACGCATTACAAAATAGATAGGAAATACCGCCTGAGGATTATAACAGAAAGTTCCCAACAATTTGGTACCTTCAATCTCACGGTCGTTTACAAAACGAACGGTAGCACCACTCTCATTGGTCAATCCCTCTCCCAGATTCAACAAGATATTGCTTTGTCCGGCAGGAAAAGTAAAGCGTGCCATACTGGTACGTGGAGTGGCAGTCAGTTCACATTTCACATTGTATTTATCCAGTATATTGGTATAATAACCCGGATTTGCAGTTTCACCTTGATAGAAGCTTCCATAATTATGATAATCCACATCCAGTTTGCCGGTGGTAGGCATTAATAACAATGATCCCAATTCCGGACAGCCTACCCCGCTAAGATTAACGTGCGCAAAGCCGGTAAGATATTTATTATTGAATTCGTATGGAGTGGACCACCATTGCTTGTCTTTATCCTTATCCCCTTCGGGAACCCCCATCACATTGAAAGGAGTCACCGACATCATTCCATGAGGGGTTAATGCTCCGGGGTTTGTCGTACCGTAATTAGTAGTACCCACAAAAGGGTTTACATAATCTACCGGCTCTTTCTGTGCTGCCGCAGAAAAAACTGAGATACAAGCCAGAACAGCCGATAACAAAATTTGTTTCTTCATGCTATTTGTTGTTTATATAAGTTCTATTATTTCACTACAATTTCATCTGTAAACAAGAAACCTCCGAATTCGCCCGAAGATGCCTGATAACGTATGTAACGTGCTTTGGCATTTCCTTCCCAACCAAAGTTGATGAAAGTCACTTTGTCATCCTTCACTACTTTGTGCTCCATGCGCTTCAGTTCCGTAAACTCCTTACCATCATTGGAAACGGAAATGATCACTTCTGAAGGCATAAAGACTTCAGGTCCACACACCTGCATAAAGTCTGCTCCAACAGAATGAATTTCTGTCTCTTTTTCCATATCAATGGTCACATCCATTCTTTTCTTGTCTATAAAACCTTGCCAACGCCTGTCACCATAAGTCCAGCCTCCGATCACACCATCTACCAAGGCACTGTCACCACCGGCCGAATAGCCGGGATAATAAGCGGCATCCGGTCCGTAAGCCACTTTCTTACCTACTGCCAAATGGCCTCCTATTGCTTCCGGCTGGGAATCAGGAGCATCCTGATAAGAATCAAAATAGCAGAACTCACCCGGACTCATAATAGCCATGTGGCCGGAATCAACCGCTTTCATTCCCCCTTCCGTGCCACGCCATGACATGACAGTGGCATTAGGTGCCAAACCACCTTCCAATATTTCATCCCAACCCAATAATTTACGTCCGTGGGCATTCAAAAAGACCTCAATACGATGAATCAGATAACTCTGTAACTCGTTCACATCTTTCAAGCCTTCTTTTTTCATACGTGTCTGGCACAGTTTGCAAGTGGGCCATGAGGCTTTACCTGCCTCATCCCCTCCTATATGAATATATTCGGACGGGAAAAGTTCCATTACCTCTGTCAACACATTTTCCAGAAACTCAAAAGTCTTTTCATTACCGACACAGAAATCGGCTTGTTTGTAAGGTTCGTGTGTACAAGACAACTCAGGATAAGCAGTCAGTACTTCTTCCGAATGCGCAGGCATCTCTATCTCAGGAATAACAGTAATAAAACGTTCCTGAGCGTATGCCACCAGTTCGCGGATATCATCTTGAGTATAATAACCTCCGTGAGCATCTTTACTGCCTTCTTCTTCATACCGTCGTCCGTTATTCCACCATTCTTTCCAGGTAGGAAACTCACGCCATGCCGCAAATTCTGTCAGACGGGGATATTTTTTTATTTCAAGACGCCAGCCCGCAGCGTCAGTAAGATGCAGATGCAGACGGTTCAATTTATAATATGCCAAAGCATCCATCTGCTTTTTTATAAATTCCTTATCGAAGAAATGACGGGAAACATCCATCATAAAGCCACGATAAGCAAAACGGGGTTCATCCGTAATGACTCCTGCCGGCAATCCTTTTTCATCAACCATTTGCAGCATAGTCTGAACTCCATAGAACAATCCTGCCCCGGAAGTTGCACGAATAAGTACCTGATCAGGAGTTACCGTCAGAACATATCCCTCGGAAGAGTTTACCTCCGGCAGTTCCGCCACTTGTTTCAAGACAACATTATGTCCCTCTTCTGCTATTACCGGTTTCAAATTCATGGAAGAAGCCACCAGATAATCTTCCAAAATCTTCTTGTCCCCCTCAGACGCATCTATATATAACCCTGTTTCCGAATTCAATGAAAACACTTCCTGCTGTAATTCCACCTTTAATGGTGCGGGAATAACAGAAAGTGTGCGTTGCTCTTCTTTCGTGCAACTTGCAAACAGCAAGCCCAATGCAACTTCCGCCAATATAATCAATCTTCTCATCTTCTCTTTTCTTTAATTCTATTAATTTCATTAGTACGAATGCCTGGTTTCAATTCTCCATTAATAATATAATGAAATCCGTCCTGCGAAACTATTACAGCTCCGGCACGCGCACCTTGTTCATATTCGCCTAATGTAGTCCATTTATCCGTCTGCGGATGATAGAGCAGCAGGTTTCTATTAAACCGATACCACTCTACAGGATGTGACAAATATTCTTTTCCCGCATAAATACCTTGCAGAGCTTTTAAGAATATATCCTTATCAACTCCTCCGGCACACAATATCATACCCTCGCCAAAAGAGGTTCCCATTCCACCACCTAAAGAGATCTCATTACCTTCCGCATCATACGGGGTGGCAACCGATGACCATTCTTTCGTTTCCGGAGAATACATATATCCATCTACTGACAAAGAAGCCTGATGCCCTTCAACAGCCGGGGCAAATCCCCCCCACACATAAAGTTTTCCATCTTGTGCCACGCAAACAGATTGTACTCTGGGTTCACCCGGAATATCTGTTTCTCTTTTCCATCCTCCAGACAAATCCGACAGATCAAGCATGTACATGGCCGAGGATGGAATGCCATTTACATTTCCACCGACAATATATAGTGAATGTCCTACTAATGCACCTGCCATATTATCCATAGTTACAGGCAAAGAGGGCAAAGTATCTCTTTTCAAGGTGTCTTTTTGCAAAGATAAAAGAAAAACATCAGACAAGCTGTGTGTTGCCGTAGTCCCTCCAACACAAATTAACCCTTTTTCAGTAGAAATAGTGACTCCATAAGCTGCTGCCTGAGGCAGTTGGCCTATTTTCTTCCACTCAAAAGCCGTATCATTTGACAAAGGGGCGATATATATATCCCGATAATAAGCTTTTTTTCCTCCATCGGCTACCGGTATATCAGGGAAATTACAACCTCCGGCTATCAGCAAATTTCCTTCAATCACTCCCGCATATAATGCAGAAACTCCCTTAAGAAAACCGGTATTCTCTGTAGGGAACCCATGCATTTTCTCAAGAGATATTTCAGAAGCATCCGATTGACCGCTACAAGCAGCCATTGTCATCATGCCCAGTATCGCATAAACGCCATATATTATTTTTCTGATCATGTTTTCATGGTGAAGCAAATAATAAAAAGTGTGCCAAAAGCAAATCAGCCATCCCGCTTGCCCCAGAAACGGATTGCACCAACGCAAACACAGCATTCCTTACGCATATGGACGGAGGCATTCCACCTCACGCCCAACGGTACTCTATCACACTTTTGGCACACAGTCATTATTTGAATATAACTATCAATTTAATGAAATTTCATCAACAAACAAGAAAGCCGGATTTCCTTTGCCACCGTGCCAAGCAGGAATGCTATGTTCCGCTAAAGCGGTCACTTTCACATAACGGGCAGTCACCGGATCGAAAGTCAACGTATGGTTGAACACTCCATTCTTGTCATCCTGCTTCATTGCCGGATATTTTTCTGAAGCAATTTCCTTAAAGTTCTTTCCGTCTTCGGATACAGCTACAGAAAAAGCACGGGCATCAAACACCCAGTCACCTTTTTCCACACAAGTAGAAATAGAAGCGCTGCTGATTTCTGTCGGTTGCTGCATATCAATAACTGCTTCCATATCATTTTTATAGAAAGCAATCCAACGGCCCGTCTTATAGTTACCGTTACCTTTCAATCCGTCCACCAAAGTGGGAGCGCCTTTGAATTCATATTGCTTGTTTACCGGTTGCAACATAGTGACAGGTTTCATACTAGCCTTGTTAAAAGCAATTTCCTCTGTAACCACACGGCTATTTCCTGCAGGACGTACAGTAATCGCTTTAAAAGTACAATTCTGTTTCAATTTCAATGTTTCCGTATACAACTGGGAAGCAGCGGAAGGTTCCGTTCCATCCAAAGTGTAATAGATAGGACTATTATCAATAGTAGACAAAGTAACATCCAGCGTACCATCTTTCGGATTAGGAGTAAATACAGCATTTACATCAAAGACATGCTTGGCATAATTATATTTATAAACATCATAAATATCTACCAACTGAGGCAAACGCTTCAAGAAACCTTCATAGTTTTTCTTTTCCGGCATGGTCCACTGAATTTCAGACAAAGCAGCCATACGGGGTAATTCCATATATTCTACCTGACTGTAGGTAGGAATGTATTCAGTCCATAAGTTGGCCTGTACGCCAATGATGTATTTCTGCTCTTCCGGAGTCAGATCAGCCGGCATCGGCTCATAGTTATATACTGTTTCAACGGGTACATATCCACCAATAGCCTCAGGTTCATTAGCAATATCCTTGGTTTGGTAATAGTCGAAATACAAATAAGTATTAGGAGTCATAATTACATCATGTTTCTGTTTTGCGGCTTCAATACCTCCGGCAACACCACGCCATGACATTACAGTGGCATTGGGAGCCAATCCGCCTTCCAGAATTTCATCCCAACCGATAATCTGACGTCCGTGTCCGTTCAGGAACTTCTCTGCATGATTGATAATGAAACTCTGCAATCTTTCCTCGGCAGTATGATTCTTGTCAGACTTAAGACCTAAAGCCTTGATACGAGCCTGGCACTTTGGACATTTTGCCCAACGTACCTTAGGACATTCGTCACCACCTACATGAATATATTCTGATGGGAAAATCTGAATAATTTCCCCTAATACATCTTCAATGAATTTCAAGGTTTCATCATTTCCTGCGCAAAGCACATCTTCTGATACCCCCCAGATTTTCCATACTTCGTACGGACCACCAGTACAGCCCAAGTTAGGATATGCAGCCAAAGCAGCCTGCATGTGTCCCGGCATATCAATTTCCGGTATAACCGTAATATGACGTTCGGCAGCATAAGCTACAATTTCTTTTGCTTCTTCCTGTGTGAAGAATCCACCATAAGGCTTGCCATCATATTTTCCCGAGTTATGTCCGATAACCGTTTCCGCTCTTTTAGAACCTATTTCAGTCAGTTCAGGACGACTCTTGATTTCGATTCTCCATCCCTGGTCTTCAGACAAATGCCAGTGGAAACGGTTGATGTTGTGCAAAGCCAGCATATCAATAAAACGCTTTACAGAATCTACCGGGAAAAAATGACGTGACACATCCAACATTGCACCACGATAAGAGAAACGAGGATAGTCATTGATTTCAACCGCCGGTAAAGCGATATCCACTCCTTGTGCTACCGGAATAGATTTACGCAACGTCTGGATGCCATAAAATACTCCGGCTTCCGTAGGTCCTGAAATAACCACTTGGTCGCTGGTTACCTTTAACTGGTATCCTTCAGGATTTTCAGCATTTCCACCTAATTGCAGGATTATTCCTTTGCCGTCTGTACCGGCTTGTACAGCCAATGACTTTCCGGTAAGATCTTTGATATAACTTGCCAAAAATTCAGCGTTCTTTTGCATTTTTTCATTGCCTTCCGGATACATTATCTTAGTTCCATTTGACAAAATAAACGGAGCAGCCTGATCCATTACCGAAATTTCCTGCGGTAACGGAATTATCTGATAATTTGCTTCTTTCACTTCTGTGTTACAGGATAAAAGCATAAAACCTGCCATTGTCAGCCCTGCAAGGCCCATTAAAGTTTTCATAATAGATATTAATTGATTAGTTAGTATCACTTAATTGCTTAATAGTTATATCAACCTTTTCATTCTTCTTCAGTTTATCTGAAGTAATAATCACTTTCTTTGTCTGTCCCGGCAACAAGTCAAAGAAGTTGTCAGTAAATCTCGCACCCTGAACAGGAATCTCTATGAACACATCCCTGGCCAGCTGTCTGGCAGACAGAGTCACTTCATATTTTCCATCCATCGGCTTCACTTTATAGCGGATCTCGGTCTTCGGAAGCTCCTGATCTTTTGCGTGGTTAAAGTAATAAATTTCTTCGGATAAAACCTCACCTTTCTTATTTTTTAATGTCATTAGAAGAAAAGTATTTTGAGGACTTGTTGTCATACCTGCATAAGGTTCCTTATAATATAAGGTGGAAGCATTGGCCGGAACCTCGCCCTTGATACTCTTTTTAGTCAGAACCTTTCCATTAAAATCCATCACACGCAACAATAAAGTCACCTCTTTATCCGCTTCCAGTTTGTCCGACATAACATAAATATTCAAATCCTCCCCTTCCTTGACAGCATCTACCAATACCGGAGCAAAAGCTCTTTTTGCCTGATAATGCAACGCTTTCCAATTGCCATAATAATCAATGCTCGACCAGGAAACGACCGGCCAGCTGTCATTCAGCTGCCAATATAAAGTTCCCATACAATAGGGACGGTTACGACGATGGGCTTCCAAACCCTGGCGCACTCCTACCCCCTGCAAAACCAAACCCATATAAACCAACTGATCGAAATCTTCAGGCACTTTATAATACAGTCCCATAGTCTTCTTGATGAGGAAATTACCGATAGTGGCTTTTTGATGAGCATTCATCACCTCCGATTCCAATGCATAATCTTCCGGTGAGGCAAAAGTAGCAATCGTCTTCATTTCAGGAAATGCCTGAAAACCAAACTCACTCATAAAACGCGGAATTTCCGTATCCAGACTTTCAAACGGTTTCTGACCATACCAGATACCCCAATTATGGCTGTCGGCAATCTTCCAACTTTCGGGACGTCCCCAATTGGCCTCGTACGGAGAACCATGCATATAGAAACGGTCCGGATCAAGTTCAGCTACTTTACGAGGCAACAACTCACGGAAAAGTTTGTCATAGCCCTGCTTCATTCCTTCCATAATACCGGGATCAGTGTATTTCTTATCCCATCCCCAGTAGCGCATACCTTCATAAATTTCATTGTTTCCACACCACATAGCCAGACTGGCATGGTTCCGTAAACGCTTGATATTATATTCCGCCTCGGCCTCTACCCGTTTCATAAAAGCAGGATCGGACGGATAAGTAGTGCAGGCAAAAATAAAATCCTGCCAAACTAAAATTCCATTCTCGTCCGCCGCCTGGTAAAAAGCATCATCCTCATAAATTCCTCCACCCCATACACGAATCATATTCATATTGGCATCTTTCACATCCTTGAACAACTGGCGGTAACGTTCTTCAGTAATGTTAGGCAGCAAAGCATCATCCGGGATAAAATTCGCGCCTTTGGCAAACATAGGTTCACCATTGACTACAAAATAGAAGGATTCTCCCTGATCGTCTTTTTCTTTCACCACCTTTATTGTACGGAGTCCGATACGCTCTTTTTGAGAAGCTATCACTTTACCATCCACCTTTATTACGGCTTCAAAGTCATACAATGCAGGTTCCCCCCAACCATTAGGCATCCATAAATGAGGCTGCCGTATCTCTATGGGAAGAAGAATATGGTTTGTTCCCGGCTGCAATGTCACCTCTTTCTGTTCGGTTACCTTTTCACCCTCCTTATAAGAATAAGCAACGGTTACTTCCGCTTTCTGAGGAGTTGCAGAAACACTGTTTACAGTCAGGCGGTTTTCAACTTTCGCCAGATCTTTTGTTACCGAAGCCTGACGTACATAGTAATCATCAATGCGTGCCACATCATAGAAAGTCAGTGTCACAGGCCGCCAGATACCACTGGTTACCAAGCGGATTCCCCAATCCCAGCCATAACTGTAAGGCGCTTTACGGCTATAGATACTAACCCGCTTATCACTATGATCATTATCAGCAGGATAATCAAAACCATTGGTTTCCCATTGGGGTAAAGTTTGCTTGACAGGTGAATGAAACAGAATCTGCAAATGGTTTTCTCCCTTCCGCAACACCTCTTTTACCGGAAGAGTATAGCCGACAAACATATTGTCCGTACGTTCCAACAAAGAGCCGTTCAGGTAAATATCCGCATACGTATCCAACCCTTCCAAAATCAACAAGGCAGCATCCCGCGAGAGTTGCTCATCCGTCACATTAAAAGTAGTTTTATAGACCCAGTCCTCATTCTCCACCCACTGCACTTTTTGCTCATTCATCCCATAAAATGGATTGGGCAGCTTATTATGAGAAATCAAATCCTGATGTACCGTTCCGGGCACCGTAGCCGGCAACCATTCATTCCGGCCGACCTGGGCGAACTCCCATCCCTTATCAAGACTCAGACTCTCTGACTTCTTATACTCCTTTGCACTGAGCATCATCGGAAAGCATCCTAACATCATCAAAACTTTTAATGTTTTCTTCATCTTACCTATCTTTATTAATTTATATACTATTCAGCCCGGAATGTGGATGCAGGCAAACCGGCGCCATTTACCAGATTGGCACGGGTAAATGGCTGCCATCCGTAACGAACCGTTTCCGGCTCTTTCACCTTGTCACTCCATACTTTTATTTTACCGTTTTCAACAACAGCCTGTGCCGGATAAAATAATCCATCATCACCTGCCACTTCGAATGTACGAAGCGATTTCCCATCCGAAGTCGACAACTCCTCCGCATAATCAAAAGAAATATAAGCCGCACCTCCACTAAATACGACCGATTTATAAAGCGGTCCCGAAGGAATGACATTTTTATATCCGTATGTTTTATTCAAAGCCCATGCAGCCAACCGTTCACCGACTTCTCTTTTCTGTTTGGGGTGTACGTCCAATGAGTCTCCCCTATCTGAACTGACAGCCATACCGGTATGAGGAATCTCCGCCATCAAACGACGCTGGCTATCACGGAACCAAGTCCATGACGGACGGTCTATACTGGACAATTGGACAAAATAGAATGGAAGTTCCGCATCCCCCCAATTCTTGCGCCAACTTTCCACCAACAATCCGAACAACTTTTCATGAGCCTCCCGATTATGGGCATTGGACTCACCCTGATACCAAATAAAGCCTTTGACCGGAAACTGTTCCAAAGGACGGATACCCGATTCATACAAATAACAAGGCTCATAAGGATGGCGTTGCAATTTATTGGAAGACTGCTTTACATTCAAGGCAGCACGCCCACGCACCCAGTCTTGAATAAAATCATTCTGCATCCAATTACGTAAGATAGCCGGAAAACGATATTCCAATGTACTACGGTCTATCCATGCTTCAGTAGGAGATCCGCCAATGGCATTGCAAATCAGTCCTACAGGAACTTGCAAACTATCCTGCAATTTCTTTCCGAAATAGTAAGCCACCGCCGAGAAATTACCGGCTGTTTCAGGCGAACAAACTGTCCACCGTGTATCCTTATAATATTGCAGATGATTCAATGAATCGAGTACCGAAGCATCCCACTCCACCGCATCCGTACGCCAACGGGCTTTCATATCATAAAAACGGATATTGCTATTTGCAGCTTGAGGAACATCTTGTGCGGCAGTCGCACTCCAATTCAGATAAAACTCCATATTCGATTGTCCGGAACAGAGCCACACTTCTCCCGCCAACACATTTTCATAGACCAGTTTCCGTTTTTCTGTAGAAACAGTCAGCGTATATGGACCGCCCGCCTTCAATGGCCGGACATCCACCGCCCACTTTCCATCTGCTCCCGTCACAGCCTGAAGTTTCTGCCTGTCTATGGAAACAGTCACTTTCTCACCGGCATCCGCTTTTCCCTGAATAGTCAGCAGACGCCCATGCTGCAATACCATATTGTCCGTATAAATTTCCGGCATTTGCAAACCGCCAAAATCACCGGTTATGCCTTCATACACCGTTTTTGCCAGGACAGCCGCACCTTCCTTATCAGGATGGACAGCATCGGGTAACATAAAAGGATATGGATATAAAGGTGCATGAAAATCTATCAACTGTACTTGTGCGTATTTCGCTATCGTTTCTATAGCCAGCTGAATCTCATCATGCCAGTCGCGTGTGCCGGACTCAAACCGCGGATGACGGTCGGCAATCGGAGTCAGACGGGCAATCAAAATACGACATTCAGGATTCGCCACTCTGAACGAATCAATCAGTGCACGATAATCCGCTATAAAAAAATCACGGTAATTGGGCCAATCACGCGGATCTGTATCATTCACTCCTAAATGAATAACCACTACATCACCAGCAAAAGCCAATGCATCCTTAAACTCTTTCTGTTGCATAAAAGGCCGGTGTCCCTTGTTCAGCAACGTAGCTCCCGGCTTTCCAAAACGCTCCACCGTATACCCTTCACCCAGCATTTGCTGTAACCGGGCAGGATAGGACTCCTTATCAGGATCGGATACACCTATGCCATAGGTAATGCTATTACCTACACAAGCAACCTTCACCCGCTTCCGTGCAAATGAAACGGTACAAAGAAACAAACATAAAATCAGTATTAATGTCTTCTTCATTTCTGGTCAACATAAGGTTTTACAATATCACGCCACAGCAAGTATCCCTTTCCTAATAAATGTAATCCGTCATTAGTGTATACTGGATTCATCTTACCTGTCTCTTTCTCCACAAAATGACTATACAAATCAATATAGGCAACTCCTTCCTTTACCGCCAATGGTTCCAACAAATCATTAATTTGTTTTACCACCTGCCAGCGTGATGTATGCCCGTTAAACATACCGTAACAATCATTCACCGGCAATACACTTTGCAAATATAATTTTGTTTTTGGAGATTCTTGCTTTATTTTCCGAACAATCATACTTATTTCTGAAATAATTTTATCCGCAGACGTTCCCCGAGAAACATCATTGATACCGATCAATAAAAAAATCTTTGCCGGTTTTCCCTTTACAATCGGATCCAAACGGTCATATACCCCCATACAGATATCTCCACTGATACCTCTGTTCTTCACATTCTTATTTTGGAACAACTCAGCCCACTCGCAACCGTTGGTAATACTGTTCCCTAAAAAAATAATATCTTTTGAAGTAACCGGAAGTTCTTCAAACAAAGTCGCTCTCTGCTCATAAAAAGTAGAATACTTGCGTTCCTGAGCAAACTGGGGTAACGCTAATAATAATCCCAATAACAATAAGACAATACGTTTCATTTTATTTTTGTTTATCTGGTGAATAAATCAATCCCTCTATTATCTCCCTATCATTAATCCAAATACGGCTACCTTTATAATCCCATTTACCTTGCAGCGGAGCCAGATCCATCTCCGAACGGCTATAATTCTGAAATTCTGCCCATAACCCCACTTCCTGATCTTTAGGAGAATATACCCAAGTATATGCATACGCGGTATGATCCTCTTTAGGATCGGCATAAAATCCGGGAACAAACGTCCCCCAGACATGGCGTAAATAAATACCTGCCCCTATTGCCTGACGTACACCATACGTATTCCCGTTATAATGATAGGTATCCTTTAATTCCTGTTCAGGCGGGAACACCTTATCCATATCTCCCCCATTAGGAAAAGCATCCGTAATATTCCATTTTACATTAGTCTCCCGCAATGTCCTCACTGCCTTCTGCCTGATCATAAATACGGCTGTTGTACAAAGCTACAATATCACCGAAAACATCAAAATGATTCAGATAATGAAATTTGGAATCGATAGCAGGAATACCCGGTTGCGCCTTTCCACGGTAACTCCACAAATGTGTCATGTCTATTTCCCCCGGTTTATAGTGCCAGCCCGGATTCCAGGATATTACTTTTTTCCCTTTTGAGCGTACATACGCCACTATTTCGGGTACAAAATGCGGATTGGTAAACTCCACCTCATCCGTACCTATATGTAAATAAGGCACATCAAATGTCTCACACACCTCATCCAGCAACAGTTTCAATATTTTCATCCCTTCCGGACTTTGCATATCATGGCGGAAAGCACGCACAAAGGCAGCACTATGCCCCGGCATATCTATCTCAGGAATCAACAACACCTGATGTTTCTTACAAAAATCCACCAAATCGCGTGCCTCTTCCAGCGTATAATATTTACCCGGCATACGGATGGTATTCACACTATCATTCAGCATAGGAAAGATTTTACTTTCCAATCTCCATGCCTGGTTTTCAGTAAGATGCCAATGAAATACATTAATCTTAAACCGAGATAAAATCTCGATCTCTCTTTTCAATTCTTCCATTGAAATATAACTGCGTCCCACATCCTGCATAAATCCGCGTATCCGGAATGCCGGCCAGTCTACAATCTCACATCCGGCAACAGAACTTCTCTTCCCTTTTTTCCGTTCCAATTGCCGAAGTGTCTGCATAGCCCAATACACTCCCTGTTCTGTTACAGCCTCTATCTTTATCCGCTTGTTTGAAACAGAAAGACGATAGGCTTCAGCCCCGTTTAGCCTGGCTTCCTCAATAGACGGAACCAGTTCCACTTCAATCACCGATGACGAGTGTTCAACAATCTCACCACCTGCATTCATGATAAAAACTTCCCACTCCGGCCTCAACACCGGAGTAGAAAGTTTCACCTTTCCCATAGTAAAGTTCTTCCCCGTATCCTTATACAACTGAGGTTTAGGAAGTAACGAGATACTGGTTTGTGCTATAGTTACAGCACAAACCAGTATCATACCAATAAAACTAGAAAATCTGCGTTTCATTATTTATTTGGTCTTAATAATATCTTTCAGCTTTATCGCTTGGAAAGTCATGTGGGCCACACTGCTTTCATATAAAATTCCTACTGTTTCCTTGTCAATCATAGTCAAGCAGCTGTATCCCCAACCCCAACCGGCATCCAGCAGCAATTGATTCTCGGGCAACCAAGTCACCCCACCATCCAGACTTGCTTTGATGGTAATGCTATGACGGTTCTTGGCATCATTCGGATTAGAGAACAAAAGGATGTCTTTACCCAATACATTCTCTTTAGCTTTAACACTAATCAAACTGGCCATACAAACCGGTTCCTGTAAGGCTGTACGTGAAGACTCATGTTCTTTCCATGTTTTACCTAAATCTGTAGTTGTAGAAACGGCACGACTGCCACCACGATTATCACGCATATTCAGCATCAGCACTCCCGGTTCCACTTCCGCTACCTGAGATTCAGTTGTATTAGTGCGTGCCAATGTACTGATATTCCAGGTTTTTCCATGATCCTTACTGTATATAATACCGGCATTAGGAATACGGTCATTGCCAATATACTGGCTGGCAAAGACCAATGTTCCATCTTCCATAGAGATACCTCTACCGGGACCTTGCAGCAAGAAATACCATGACGGATCTTTCACCTGTTCTGTTATATTCATAGGCTCCGACCAGGTCTTACCATCATCATCACTTTTCACCATCATTAATTGTGCTGTATGATTACGGTCCATGCCTGTTTGTGAATTCCACCACGCACGCCCATTTCCCATACCATGTGTCCAGGCAGCGACAATCCAGATAGTTCCTGTCTTCTTATCAACCAAAATGGCCGGATCGCCTACTCCATTCTGTGCTTTAGGCAACCCATCATATTCACCAAATGCCATCGGAATGCGCATTTTCTCCCAAGTCTGACCTCCGTCCGTACTTCTGCTCAGACCTATTTCCACATACTCCTGTAAATCCGCACTATTATTATAGCGTACATCATATACCCCCAACAAGGTTCCTTTATTTGAAGTGGCCAATCCGGGAATACGATAGGCAGCAGCCCCGTCGTCACCGGCATGACGCACGCCGATCCCCATATAATGGGTATCCGCCTTACGGGCTATCTTCAAAGGAGCAACCTGTCCGTCAATCTTAGCTTCCACCACTTCTGCCGACACTTTGGACAAGATAGAAGCAACAGGCTTCATTTGCAGGCTAATCCAAAAATAATTCACTCCCGGAAACAATTTTTGGTCAGCTTTCAATACAACCTCACGCTTCGGGGCCTTCACTTCCGACTTCAAAACGGAATAAGAAGTATTGGCAGCCAATGTTTTTCCCGGAGTATTATTAGATATATAATCTACCGGAGCAAAATAAGTCTTTCCCCTCCTCTCCACGCTTTCAGTTCCACCATAATACAGTTTCACAGATTCAATTTCATTCAAATTCACGTCTTTGCCGAAGTCCAACTTCACTTCATTCAGCATCTGACTTTGAGTAGCCTCTATACGTAAATGAAACAACTCATTATCCTGCCTTTCAATCAACACAGGAATCCGGGTTTCGCGGACAACAACCGTATCTGCCGCCGCACTCAACTTGAAGGGTGCTAATATAAAAACAACAATTAGCAGTAATAAGCTAGGGTTTCTCATAATATTTATAATTTTACGGGTGTAAAAATAAAAGTTTTTATTGAAATTAGAAAATAAAAAGACGGTTTCTTTATTAATTTCATAAAGAACACCGTCTTTTTATGCAATTAAAGATTCTTATCCGACAAAAATTTAATAACCAACCGTTTGTTTCAACAATGGATTATTAGTAAGAGCTCCTTGGTTGATAGGCCAAAGCAGACGGGCAGGCTCCGCCGGAGTATAGTCAAGCACGTACGAATCGCCAAAACGCCTCAAGTCATACCATCGTTTACCTTCCAGCATAAATTCAAACAAACGTTCCTGCAAGACAGCATCCGCCGGACGCTTATCGACTTCCTGATTGGGAAACCCCACTGTTGAAGCATCATACGCATCACCAAACGCACGCCGGCGCACCCGGTTTATCTCTGTAGCTGGATCCTCACCCAAAAGCACTTTCGCCTCAGCCAGCATCAATAGCAAATCCGAATATCTATAAATAGGATAATCATCACATCTCACCCGTGTACTCCCATTCATAACTCCCCAATACTTATGCGGATACACCCCTACCAATTCCAACTTGCCATTTTCCACCTTATTATATACATCTTTCAATGTAACGTCACGACGGGTGTCTCCCGGCAGAAACTTCTTGAAGTTTTCCAATTTCACCATCAGGCGCATGATACCGAAATTATTCTCGACCGACGTATTTATCAAAGTACCATCCGCATTATAGAATTTCCCTAAATAATCAGCCTGTGGAAACAAATCATTATTTCCATTCCACAGATTGTATTCAAACAATTCATTATGAATGGTAAAGATAATCTCTTTATTACCTTTATTATCATAAGCAAACACTCCCTGATAAGTATCCATCAAGTCCAGATTGCTACGGCTGATATTATTCTGTATGTCAACCAACGCATTCTTTGCTGTCCGGGCATCTCCTTCTCCCCCGTCACGATGGGCACTCCACAGATATACATCCGCTTTCAGCATCAATGTGGCAGCCTTTGACCACAGCGATTTTTTTTCCTTTATGGTATAATCGGATCCAAAATAACTTAATGAAGATTCTATATCTTTTTTTACCTGCTCAAAGATTTCGGCAGCCGGAGTCGCCGCCTTTGCCAGTTTACCCACTTCAAAACCCAGGCTAGGCTCTTCCGTAAACACGACATCTCCCCATGAACGATATAGCTGATACATATAGTAAGCACGCAATCCATACACCTGTCCCAAATAATAATTCCTGGCACTTTCAGTCAGCACATCCGTATGAAGAGTTCTGCTGATAAACAAGTTCATCTGGTTGATATTCTGATACAAATCACCAAACCCGCTGATTCCGGGATTCTCCGCATTCAATGTATTATAAGGAAAACGTTCCATCCCCTGGGTAGCTTCTCCACCGAAAGGAATTCCCCCAAAGACATCACTTCTTGCCTCACCCAACAAAAACATATTCCACGAATGGCTCCTGAAGCGACTATGCAGTCCAAAAACAAATGAATCAAACTGTTCCGGAGTTTTCCAGTAATTCAAGTCAGTGATATCGCTCACCGGGTCCATATCCAACGAAGTACATCCACCGGCCAACATAGCCGATGCGGCAAAAGCCAATATTATCTTTTTTATGTTCATACCTTTTCTTTTTTACACATTAAAATGACAATTGTAAACCAAACAGAACGGTTCTTGGTGTAGGATAGCGTCCATTGTCTATACCGCCACGACCATTTGCCTGAATATCCATAACCGGTTCCGGAGAAGTTCCATCATATCCGGTAATATAGAATAAATTCTGCCCCGTAACATACACGGACGCATCGGTCAAGAACACCTTATTTATAAGATTCTTCGGGAATTTATAACTCAAGGTTACCTCACGCAGACACAAATAATCCCCCTTTTCATAGAAAGTAGAGTTATTATTGTTCAGATTCGTTGTACCATTATTGGAACGGGTAATGTTCTTTTTCGCATTCTGGTCGGCCCAATAGAATTTAGGAATACTAGTTTCCGTATTGTTTTCAGACCACGAATTTCTGACATCCGTAATCAAATTGAACGACCCGTTATACTGCCCCAAGATTCTTGCTTTCAAATCATTGTAAATGGTATGACCCACCGCATAGTCAAAACGACCATACAAAGACCAGTTTTTATAGTTCAGCGTGGTAGAAAAACCACCGGTCCATTTCGGATAAATATTACCCACCACCTGACGGTCGTATGAATTTATAACATTATCCCCATTCTTGTCATCCCACAGTACATCTCCCGGCTCAATGGGTTTCCATCCCGGTTTACCCGCATATTCGGCAGCCTTATTCGGCCCATACAGGTTGGCAACCTCATCCACAAAATCACCGGCATGATTTCTCACATCATCCCAGTCACGCAAGATACGCACTTGTTTATAAGCAATGATATCACCCAAGCTTTTTCCTTCTTGAATGCCGCCTACCCAAACCAACGAGTTGGATTTTGGATCCCATACCTGCTCACCCCCCTGACGGTTGTTTACATTCCCGTTAAAAGGCAGCTTCTTCACCATATTCTTCACAAATGAAGTATTAGCGGTGACATCCCACGACCAGTCCTTCCTTGTCAGCAGATTCACCTTGGCTTCCAGTTCGAAACCACGGTTGCTGATAGTACCCAGATTCGTTTTGAACGAGGGAAATCCTGTATATTCCGGCAAATTCACATCAGTCAGCAAATCGGAAGTCGTGCGGTCATAGTAGTCCATAATCATATGAATACGATTATTGAAAAAGCCCAAGTCAAGCCCCAGTTCAAACGTATGGCTCTTTTCCCAACGCAATTTACTATTGACCACCCCTGTATTCAAATAACCCAGGTTACCATTATAAGCACCTACCGAACCATATTTACCATATACATCAAAATTACCGATACCGTTTACATTACCGTTCAACCCATAACTGATACGCGGTTTAATCAAGGATACTACTTCCGCAAACTTTGAATCTTTAAAGAAAGCTTCCTCATGCACATTCCAACCGGCAGATATACCCGGAAAAAATCCCCAACGATTGTCGGACAATTTGGAAATACCGTCATAACGGGCTACCAAGGACACCATATAACGATAATTATAATCATAGTTAACACGGGCGAAACCGGAAAGAATGCGATATCCGGTTTTGACAGAAGTAGTATAAGTACGGTTAGTGCCCGCATTTAAAGTAGGTATATCATCTGTAGGAGCACCGGAAACACGCGCTTCCAGGTTCTGATACTGATAATCAAAATACTCACCACCTGCCATGGCATTGATATTATGTCCGCTAAAACCTTTTTTATATTCCAGAGTCAATGCATGCTGTTGTTGAAAAACTTTTGTATTTGTTTGAGAAGCATTACGATTGGTATTGGGAGCTTGTCCTATCTGTTGATATTTCTTTTCAAACAGTTCAAACTGACTATCTGTATAATACATAGAACTGTTTCCATTCAGGAACAATTGCTGCGGAAGGATTTCCAAAGCAAAACCGATATTAAACGAAGTCTTACGGTTCGTTGTAGAACGAGTCAGTTTATCTTTCCAATAATAAGGATTACCATCCTGATTACTCCATCCGGCAGCAGGACTTCCATCCTCATTCCACGGATTCCAAGTGGGAAACATACTCATGGTACGATAGAACAACTCATACTCTCCCGTTTCTCCGTTCCAAGGGCTTTTCAAGTCGTAAGTCCATAAATCGGGCATCTTGGACCATGAAAAACTACCGCCGGCATTCACTGTCAAAACGGGCAACAACTTGTATGAACCGTTGATAGTCCCGTTCACACGCTGATAATTGGTAGAAATTATCTGACCGTCTTCCGAATAATACCCTAAAGATGAGGAAAATGTTCCTTTGTCATTACCTCCCGACAAATTCAGATAATGATCTTGTGTAAACGCGGCATTGCGGAAAGTCAGATCATGCAGCTCACCGGCATGGTTTCTAAAAATCAAAGTTTTATCAGGGTCCACAGGATCCGCCATAGACCGCCATCCTTCATTCAGCAAATGTTTGTTTGCATCTGTCATAAAGGCCAGATCCACTCCGGAGTTAACCCCAAAACCTTTCTGGTTCTCCATACTTGTACCGCCATTGGTACGCTGCCAACCTAAACGTTGATAATACAAATAGTCACCGGCATCCAAATACTTATACCCTTCACGTGCAAAGTTCACACCCCCTTTGAACTTATAAGTAATTTGTGTCCTGCCTTCCACCCCCTTCTTGGTTGTCACCAGAATTACGCCGTTATTGGCACGGGCACCATAAATAGCTGTGGAAGCCGCATCTTTCAGCACCTGTATGGATTCAATATCTGAAGGATTGATATCATCCATAGAACGCACAAGGCCATCCACCACGACCAACGGCCCTTCCAGATTCTTGTTTATGGAAGCACCACCACGCAAAACGATATTGGGCGAACTACCCGGTTTACCCGAAGTATTTGTCACACGCAATCCGCTGACAGTTCCCTGCAAGGATTGGGCCGCATTACTCATAGCTGCATTTTGTAATACTTTATCATCCAACTTTGAAATAGAGTTCGTCATCAACGAACGTTTCTGACTCATTCCATAACCGGTCACCACGACCTCATCCAGCATTTCTGCATCTTCTTTTAAAATAACCTTGTAGGTGTTTGGCACTCCCACTACAATTTGTTGTGTTTTGTAACCTATATAACTCACATCCAGTTTTGCCCCCACAGGCACTTGGATAGTAAAGTTACCGTCTACATCAGTTATTGTACCATTTGTTGTCCCCACCTCCAGGACACTTGCTCCGATAACAGGTTCACCGGTGGCATCTACCACTACCCCTGTTATCGTTTTTGTTTGCGCCATCATGTTTATTGCAAAACAGAGGCATACGATAAAAAAGAGAGCTTTCTTCATGAATCTCAGATTTGGTTGATAAATTAATGTTTAAATAAAAAAGTTTAATTAAGTGTTAGTTTTAAAACCCCTCAAAAAGAAAATAATTTTAAAATCAACAGCGAATATATACACGTATATTTAGTATATACAAGAAACAAAAGGAACTATATTCTTTATTAGTCTTTGTTTTTTAGAATAAACTAAATATTAAGGCATATTTTAAAAAGTTACATAAGGGAATAACTCAAAAAAGGAAAAAAGGTTCATACGGAGAAGATATAACAAGAAAAAACCTCCTTGCAATTCTTTGCAAAGAGGTTACTGAATTGTACACCCGATGAGAATCGAACTCATATCGTCGGAACCGGAATCCGGTATTCTATCCATTGAACTACGGGTGCGTCTGAAACTTGGACGTGCAAAAGTACAAAATATATTGTCTTTATCCTAATAATTTGGGATATTTATCTATCAAAATAATATTTTGCTCATTAATTTAAGTATAAAACAATCAATTTGATTATATTTTCGGCTAAACATATAACAATATCACAAATAATTTCTATATTTGCAAGCAATTAAAACAACTAGATCTATTTTACAATGAGTTACCTAATTAAACCAGCTAACTATAAAGCCTTGCTTGATTTAAAACAAACAGAGTTAGGCATTAAGCAAATAAAAGAGTTCTTTCAACAGAACCTGTCGTCAGAATTACGTCTGCGCCGTGTCACCGCCCCGCTATTTGTATTGAAGGGAATGGGTATCAATGATGACTTGAGCGGAACCGAACGGGCGGTATCTTTCCCTATTAAAGACTTGGGAGACGCACAGGCCGAAGTTGTCCATTCACTGGCAAAATGGAAAAGGCTGACTTTGGCCGATTACAATATAGAGCCGGGTTATGGCATCTATACAGACATGAACGCCATCCGGGCTGACGAGGAATTAGGTAATCTCCACTCGCTATATGTAGACCAGTGGGACTGGGAGCGTGTAATTACCAAAGAACAACGCACGGTTGATTTCCTGAAACAAATAGTAACCCGTATTTATGCAGCCATGCGCCGCACAGAATATATGGTATGTGAAATGTACCCGCAGATCAAACCCTTCCTGCCACATGACATTCATTTCATCCACTCGGAAGAGCTTTGCCAGATGTATCCCGACAAGAGTCCGAAAGAACGTGAACATGCCATCTCACAAAAATACGGTGCGGTATTTATTATAGGTATAGGCTGCAAACTGAGTGACGGTAAAGAACATGACTTGCGCGCACCTGACTATGACGACTATACCACAATCAACCCGGAAACCGGACTTCCCGGTCTGAATGGCGACCTGTTAGTTTGGGACAAAGTACTGGACCGTTCCGTCGAACTTTCCTCTATGGGTATCCGTGTAGACAAAGAAGCGCTGCTCCGCCAACTGACACTCAGCGGACAGGAAAAACGTAAAGAACTGTATTTCCACAAACGCCTGCTAAATGAAACTCTTCCTTTGTGTATCGGCGGTGGTATAGGACA
>PPYF01267663.1_pt1 | contig 23046 bp, 20 predicted proteins | sample 1559871 | NCBI WGS metagenome assembly PPYF01 (sample SAMN08240021, study PRJNA423297) | Human gut metagenome, whole genome shotgun sequencing project.
GCTTAAATAATGCATGAATACTCAGTGAAATAATTTTCATTTCACTTGAGATAATGTGAGCCTCCGCATAAAAAGCGGGGGCTTTTTCATGTGCATCAACGACAAAAATGTGCAAAAAGTTCCAAAAACGTAGAATTACAAGGCTCACATGCGATAAAATCATTGTGTCGGGTGCAAGCATGCATGCCGAAACAATTTTTAATTTATTGAGGAAATACGAAATATGGCAATTCTGAAAATGGCCGATCTCGACCTTAAAGGCAAGCGCGTTCTGATCCGCAGCGATCTCAATGTGCCCATCAAGGACGGCAAGGTCGCTTCCGATAAGCGCATTACCGCCACTCTTCCCACCATCAAGCTTGCGCTTGAGAAAGGTGCCAAGGTTATGGTGACCTCCCATCTGGGCCGTCCCGAAGAAGGCGTTTTCAGCGAAGAATTCTCTTTGAAGCCCGTTGCCGACTATATTCAGGGCAAGCTTCCCGAGGTTAAGGTTCGTTTGGTTCCCAATGATGAATACCTTGCAGGCGTAACCCCTGCCGACGGTGAATTGCTCGTTCTTGAGAACTGCCGCTTCAATAAGGGTGAGAAAAAGAATGATCCTGAGCTTGCCAAGAAGTATGCCGCTCTTTGCGACGTTTTCGTAATGGACGCCTTCGGTACTGCTCACCGCGCTCAGGGCACCACCTACGGTGCTGCCGAGTACGCTCCCGTTGCCTGTGCAGGCCCTCTGCTTGCTGCCGAGCTTGATGCCTTGGGCAAGGCTATGGACAACCCGGCCCGTCCTATGGTTGCTATCGTCGGCGGATCCAAGGTTTCCACCAAGTTGCCCGTTTTGAACAGCCTGCTTAAGGTTGCCGATCAGCTCATCGTAGGCGGCGGCATTGCCAACACCTTCATGGCCGCAGCAGGTCATAAGGTCGGTAAGTCTCTGTGCGAAGAGGATCTTATCCCTACCGCTCAGGATCTTGCTAAGAAGACCGAGATCCCTGAGTTTGTCGACGTTGTCGTCGGTAAGGAATTCTCCGAGACCACTCCTGCCGTGACCAAGGATCTTAAGGATGTCGAGGATGATGACATGATCTTTGACTTGGGTCCTAAGAGCATGGCCAATATCGAGAAAGTTATCAAGAACGCCAAGACTATTTTGTGGAACGGTCCCGTCGGTGTATTTGAGTTCGACAACTTCGCAGGCGGCACCAAGGCTTTGGCCGAGGCTATTGCCAACTCCGACGCTTTCTCCGTAGCAGGCGGCGGCGACACCATTTCTTCAATTCAGAAGTTCGGCGTAACCTCCAAGATCTCCTATATCTCCACCGGCGGCGGTGCCTTCCTCGAGTTTGTTGAGGGTAAGAAGCTTCCGGCTGTCGAGATCCTCGAAAAGCGCGCTGCTGAAGCAAAGTAAGCGCATAACAAATGTGTCTGCCGTGCGCAGACACATTTTTGAGCTATATCACCATACAAAACAGGTATACAGGTATATAAAATGTCCAAGATCCTTGATGTGGTTCAGCCCGGTATCGTAACCGGCGAAAATTTACAGAAGTTATTTGCCGTAGCCAAGGAAAACGGCTATGCCTTCCCCGCCTTCAACTGCGTGGGAACCAATTCCATCAATGCCGTTCTCGAGGCAGCTCGTGAGGCAAAGTCTGCCGTGATCGTGCAGTTCTCAAACGGCGGTGCCGGCTTTATCGGCGGAAAGTCCTTAAAGCTTGAAGATCAACGCGTAGCGGTGTTGGGTGCTATTTCCGGTGCTCTGCACACCCGTAACGTTGCCAAGTATTACGGTGTTCCCGTTGTGTTGCATACCGATCACTGCGCCAAGAAGCTTTTGCCTTGGGTTGACGGTCTGCTCGATGCCGGTGAGGAATATTTCAAGGAGCACGGCGAGCCCTTGTTCTCCTCACATATGATCGACCTTTCCGAGGAGTCCTTGAAGGACAATATCGATCTCTGCTCCAAATATTTGGAGCGTATGGCCAAGATGGGCATGACCCTCGAGCTCGAGCTCGGCTGCACCGGCGGTGAAGAGGACGGTGTCGACAACTCCGGTAAGGATGAGTCTGCACTTTATACTCAGCCTCAGGATGTGGCATATGCCTACGAGCGTCTTTTGAAGATCTCTCCGAACTTCACCATTGCCGCTTCCTTCGGCAACGTACACGGCGTGTACAAGCCCGGCAACGTCAAGCTGACTCCGACCATTCTGCGTGATTCCCAGAAGTATATTAAGGAGAAGTTCGGCACTCCCACTGATAAGCCTGTCAATTTGGTATTCCACGGCGGTTCAGGCTCGGCTCCCTCCGAGATCAAGGAAGCCGTATCCTACGGTGTCATCAAGATGAACATCGATACCGATACCCAGTGGGCTACCTGGAACGGTATTCGTGAGTACTATGTGAAGAATCATGACTATCTGCAGGGCCAGCTCGGCAATCCTACCGGTGCCGATGCCCCCAATAAGAAGTTCTATGATCCTCGTGCTTGGCTACGTGCCGGCGAGATCTCCATGAGAGATCGTGCTATCGAGGCCTTTAAGGAATTAGGCTCTTACAACTCTCTGTAATCAGGATCAGATAGAATAACGCAGGATCCCGCTTCAAAAGCGGGATCTTTTTTTTTGGGTACCTGCTAAAGAGTGGATCTGCAGTATGTGATTGTTCTGACGTTTTTCGTACGACGGTGCTTTATGTCGCAATCAGCTTAATAAAAAAGCATCCGCATTGCGGATGCTTTTAGAGAAAAATTAGGGGATCAGGATTTACTGCTGCTCGACGGTAAAGATGAGAGCACCGAGCTTAACGAGCTTAGCGAGGATGAGAAGCCTGCCATCAGCGAATCAAGATTTGCATAGGTCTTGGTAAGCTGAGCCTGATATTTCTCAATGGTTTCAGTATCGCGGGTCTGTTGATCGGCGATACGTGATTTTTCCTTATTTAAAAGATCGGTACGCTGATCAAGAATACCCGAGCTCTTGGTGTACCCATTTACATAGGTGTCAAGTTTGGAGAAAAGTCCCGTATCCTTGTCATTAAACAAATTGGCTACGGCGTTGGGGCTTTTGGCCATGGCGGAGTTAAAGTCGTCACGGTAGAAGGATAGGGTACCGTCCTTGTTGAACTTTAAGCCCATATCAAATATGGTCATTCCCTCTTCGCTTCCCGTAAACCCCGAGATCATGGACTGCAGGGTAGACTTAAGCGAGGTTACGGAGCCGTCACCGGCCAAATCGCCGCCGTCCTCATTGCTGACGCCGTCGGTATAGGTATTGCTCTTTGACAAAGAGGTGAGCGAGCTTATCAAAGTATTGTAGCCGTTCACAAAGCTCATGATCTTATCGGCAGTGGTGTCGGAGTCGGTTGCAACCTTGACGTTATAGGTTTTCAGTAACGCACCGTCCTTATTGGATACGGCGTCGGTATCGGCGGCCGTTGCCGCCTCAGAAAGCTTGTTGACGGAGATCTTAAGACCGGCCACCTGATTGTCGTCAAAGGTATTGCTTGAGGAATGCACCTCCTGACCGTCGACGGTGATGATCGCATCCTGTGCCTTTTGGGTTCTGGTCCATGAGCCCAAATCGTTGCCGTCGGTTACCAGAGAAGAAAGCGAGGTTTTGCCGTCGCCGCCCTTTTGATCGGAGGCGGTGATCTTAAGCGGAGAGGCGGCATCGCCGGTCACTCCGGCATCAATGGAGAGCGAATAGCCGGCGCTGGTTTTGACCAGTGATGCGGTAACGCCCATGTCATTTGAATTTATGCGCTTACGTATGGTCTCAAGCGTATCGCCGTCGCTTACGTTGATGCTGAAGCTACGATCCTTGCCGTTTGAGTCCTTTCCGAGATCGAAGGTAAGCTTGCCGGCCTCAAAAGAGTTGGTAAAGCCGTCGTCGTTTTTAAAGGACTGAGTAAGCTTCTCAGATTTGGCCAGCTGTACAACGCCGAGCTGGAAATCGGCATTTGATGCGTCGTCTTTGGCCTCGACGGTAAAGAGGTTGGCGTTTTCTGCCTGAGAGGTAGTAATTTTTTTGGCGTTGAAAACAGTGTCACGATTTTCCGTAAAAGCCGTTAAGGTGCTCTTGAAGGTGCTTAAGCCACTTTTTAGAGAGGCAACACCTGAAAGCTCAATGGTATTGGCATTGGAGCGCTTGGTTGTCTGTCTGGTGACGGACTGCTTTTTAAGCTTTACGAGCTCCTCGACAATGCTACTGAAATCGTTGCCTGAGGCAATGCCGAGCGAGGTGATTGTTGATGCCATGGTATTCGTCCTCCGAACAAGCGAAGATCCTTTAATTCCTTTCTTAAATTAACGGCATAATTTTATTTAATTTTAATATTTTTTTGCCCTTTTTTTGTATGAAACTTCGGTATTTGGGCCCCTTATGGTATTAAGGGGGAAATCAACTAATTTTTAAATAAATACAATGAATTGCATATTTATGGTCCGGTGCTTGCTGATCTGTCTCAAACGCCAAAAAGTGACGCATGAATTCCAGCGTAAAGTCATATGCAGTCCTTAAAAATTCCTAGGCGCCATAAGCTTAAGGAGCAATTAACTCTTGCAAAAAATAAAGGCTCGGAATTCGGCTTGCAAATTCCGAGCCTTAGATGCCGATCTATATATTCTGTCCGGCCTTAATCCTCGAGCAGATGTTTATGGATCTTAACCAAGGCATCCGGAGCATCCTCTTCACGCAGCAAGAAGCAGAGGTTGTGTGATGATGCGCCGTAGCAGATCATCTTTACCGGATAGTCACGTATGGCGCTTAAAGCTTCCGTTGCTAGGCCCGGAATGATGGACATCTGGTTTCCGATCACCGCCACCAAAGAAAGACCGGTTTCTACCTTAACGTGGCAGAAGCCTCTTAGATCGGCTAGCATCTGATCGGGAATGGCACTTGAAATTCCCGAGGTATTGGTTCCGGCATCCAGAGTGATGGCGATCGAAACCTCGGAGGTGGAGACCAAATCGACGGAGCGCTTGTAGGCGGCAAAGATCTCAAAGACCTTGGCCAAAAAGCCCGAGGCGCCTACCATCTTGGGCGAGGACAATACGATGAGGCTTTGGTTCTTACGTAGGGCCACAGCTCTGAAGGCAGGATGCGATTCGGTTTTGGTACGTACCCAGGTGCCGCCCTTTTCAGGCTCACGGCTTGAGCCCACGTATACGGGAATATCGCGACGTACGGCGGGAACCAAAGTGGAGGGATGCAGGATCTTGGCTCCGAAGGTTGCCATTTCGGCCGCCTCCAAATAGGTAAGCTCGGCAATGGCCTTGGCATGAGGTACGATACGCGGATCGGTGGTATATACGCCCGGTACGTCGGTCCAAATGGAAATGGAGGAGGCATTGCAGGCTTCGCCCAAAAGTGCAGCCGAATAATCCGAGCCGCCGCGACCTAAGGTAGTTGTTTGACCCTCGGTATTTGAGGCTATGAAGCCCTGAGAGATGATGATGGCATCCTCCTCAAGCAGAGGAATGAGCTGTTCTTTGCAAAGAGCACCTATCACCTCGACCAGCGGGACGGCACAGCCGAAGGCGGAGTCGGTTCTCATGACGCGACGAATGTCGAACCATACGGCCTTGGTGCCGTAGAAATTGAACAAGGCGGTGAAGAGATAGGAGGACATGAGCTCGCCGTGGCTTACCATACGATCGGTAAGCTCATCGCTACGTCCCATGGAAGCCTCCTGTGCGAGCTTGCGGATCTCGCTTAAATGCTCCTCGATGTGATCCTTTAATTTCTGATCTCCGCCTAAGCCTGCGATGATCTCATAATGGATTTCACGTAGCTTGGCAATCAGGGCATCGATTTTTTCTTTATTGCAAGCGCCAGAGGCGAGTTCGACCAAAATATTGGTAACGCCTGAGCATGCGCTGATGATGACCAGGCGGGTGTTTTTATTTGAGACGGTAACCTTGTAGCTGGAGGTCATGGCTTGGAAGTTGCCGACGGAGGTGCCGCCAAATTTTGCAATGTCTAGATCTTTCATTTTCAATAGGTGCCTTCAGGCCAAAAAAAGAATACTGAAATGATGATACTAGCTTTGAGCTGTTTTCGGTGCAATACAAGTGAAAATAGTGTCCAAAAAAGTGCAGAAGCGCGCTAAAATAGCCCTCACTATGAAAAAAGAACAGAAAATCAATGAAGGCCTCAATGCGGGGCCTTTGCATTTTATGCTTAAGGGCATGCGCGATTCCCTTCCGATTGTGATGGGCTATGTTCCCGTGGCGGTGGCTTTTGCGGTTTTGGCGTTGCAAACCGGCTTTACTCCTTTGCAGACCATATGTCTGTCGCTAACCTCCTATTCGGGGTCGGGACAATTTTTGGGAGTGGCCATGGCGGGGGCCGGAGCAGGGCTTATCACCGTTGCCATAGGCGGTTTTTTAATCAGCTTCCGTTACTTTGTGATGAGTACCTGTGTGTTTGCACGCTTTAAGACTCTTTCTACTGTAAAAAGACTCTTTTTAAGTCATTTCGTTACCGACGAGACCTTTGCACTTTTTACGACCAACGATGAAAAGTATGTAAACGTACCGTATTTCCTGGGGCTTTTCTTAAGCTCCTATCTTTCGTGGAATTTCGGCACCGCTCTCGGGCTTTTTGTGTCGGAGTTTTTACCCGAGACGGTAACCTTGGGACTTGGCATTGCCCTGTATGCCCTGTTTATCGCCATCATATTGCCTGGCTGCAGAGCGGACGTGAAGGTACTTTATTTGGTTCTTTGCGTAGCCGTAAGTGACAGCGTGCTGTATTTATTGTTTGAAAAATGGTTCGGAGGATCTGCTACGAGCTGGGCCATAGTCATCACTATGGTTGCGGGGGCGCTTATAGGTGCGCTTTTTATCAAGACTCCTGAGGAGAAGGCAGAGGATCTCAGATCATGAATGTGCAATCCGAGGCTTATTTGTGGGCGCTCATAGCTCTTATGGGGCTTATCAATTATTTATTGCGCATGCTGCCTGCGACGGTGATCTCAAAGGTCAAGTTCGGCCGTTATATGAAAAGGGTATTATTTCTTATCCCCTATACGGCGCTTACCGCTTTGGTATTTCCGGGGATCTTCTTTAGCGTAGGAGATCATGTGCTGGTGGCAACAGCGGGGACTTTAGTGGCCATACTCACGGCCTTGCTGAGAATGTCGCTTTCACTGACGGTAGTGATCTCCGTTTTAAGTGTGATCGCGATGCTCATGTGCTTATGACTATAAGAAGATAAAAAAGCGGCATTTGCCGCTTTTTTTGACGCTTTCGCTTACTCGTCGATGGGAGTACCGTCGTCGGAGCCCTGACCTGCCAACGAGCTCTCCTCATTGCCGGCAGAGCACAGACGGTGCAGATGGCGGGGTGCAATGACTTTCAGGTATTTGCTGAAGATCCTGGCATAACGATCGGTAATAACCTCATTGCCGTTTAACTGCTCGAGGAATACCTTCTCTTCGTCGGTTTTGGGTTTACGCACGCCCTTGTAAAGCTCCATCATGGCTGAGCCGTATTTTTCAAGCAGCTCGGATTCATTAATGGTGAAATCGCCGGAGCGACGCACGCCGCGGGCAAAGTGCTGGAAATCATTAAAAGGCTTTTCGGATTCAAAGCTCATGGAATATAAACCTCTGTTGACTGGGCATCCCTTAAATCGGCGCATATTTTAGCATTTTGTTTAAGGATTTTAAATCATACGGTTTAGTAACGTAAAAAAATAAGGGACGAAACAATCATTTTCTGTAAAATCAAAGAAATATGCACAAAAAATATAGAAAAATTTGGCTATATACAGTGCCCTTTGTTAAAATCTTCAGCAGGTGTAATTTTTTTTCGTTTAACAGAGTAATTATTTGGAGTTTCCGATGACCGAAACAGTGGCGCAAGAGGAAAGAATTCCCCGCAATTTCATCACCGATATTATCGATGCTGATCTTAAGGACGGAAAATTTGACCATGTGGCCACGCGTTTTCCCCCCGAGCCCAACGGATATCTGCATATAGGCCATGCCAAATCCATATGCCTAAATTACGGGCTGGCCCGTGATTATCACGGTACCTGCAATATGCGCTTTGATGATACCAACCCCGTAAAGGAGGATATGGAGTATATAGAATCCATAAAGCGTGACGTAAATTGGTTGGGCTTTAAGTGGGACAGACTGTGTCATTCCTCCGATTATTTTGACAAGCTCTACGGCTTCGCCGTAGAGCTCATCAATAAGGGACTTGCCTATGTCGATGAGCAAAGTGCCGACGAGATCCACGATACCCGCGGTACGCTGACCAAGCCCGGTATCGACAGTCCCTACAGAAACCGCAGCGTCGAGGAAAATCTGCGTCTATTTGAAAAGATGCGTGACGGCGGCTTCGAGGAGGGCAAGGCTTGCCTTCGTGCCAAGATAGATATGGCCTCTCCGTTCATTTGCATGCGCGATCCGGTTATCTACCGCATACGCTTTGCCTCCCATGCACTGACGGGCGACAAGTGGTGCATTTATCCCATGTACGATTTTACGCACTGCATATCAGATGCTCTGGAGGGCATCACTCATTCCATCTGTACCTTGGAGTTTCAGGACAACCGTCGACTGTACGATTGGGTGCTCGATAATATATCCATCGATCACGAGCACAGACCGCATCAATATGAGATGAGCCGCCTTAACTTAGAGTATTCCATTACCTCGAAGCGTAAGCTTAATTTGCTGGTTGACAAAGGCCTGGTCGACGGCTGGGATGATCCGCGTCTTACTACCATTTCCGGTCTGCGTCGTCGCGGCTATACTCCCGCCTCCATACGTGAATTCTGCCGTCGCATCGGTGTGACCAAGCAGGAAAATGTTATTGAGATGTCCGCACTTGAGTCCTGCATACGTGAGGATTTGAATGAGCACGCACCGCGTGCTATGGCCGTTTTGCATCCTCTGCGCCTTGTAATCGACAACTACGGACAAAACGGGATCGATGCAACGGAGGTGGAATGTGCCAATCACCCCGAGCATCCTGAAATGGGAAGCCGTACGGTTCCCTTCTCCAAGGAGCTTTTTATCGATGCCGCCGATTTTCGTGAGGAGGCCAATAAGCAGTACAAGCGTTTAAAGCTCGGCCATGAGGTCAGATTACGCAATGCCTATGTGGTAAAGGCTGTATCCTGTGATAAGGATGAGTCGGGCAATGTCATCTGCGTGCACTGTGAGGCCGTAGCGGACTCGATGGGAAAGAACGTCGAAGGGCATAAGCCCAAGGGGGTTATCCATTGGGTAAGCGCCGACAAGTGCTTGAGAGCTTCGGTGAACATTTATTCGAATCTTTTTAAGGTCCCCTCTCCGGGGGCGGCCGAGGACTTTTTGTCCACCGTAGATACGAATTCACGTGATGAAATTAAAGATGCCGCTTTGGAAATTAATCTCAAGGATGCCAAGGCGGGAGACAGTTTCCAGTTTGAACGCGAGGGCTATTTCTGCGTGGATACCAAGTATTCCAAGATGGGTAGTCCGGTATTTAATCTTACCGTGGCCCTGCGTGAGAACAAGAAGACGGCCGTTTGACCGTTTTGATACAATTATTTGATTGACAAGGAGAACAACATGGCTGACATGAATGAAGACGGCGTAGCCAAAAAAGATGAAGTTATGGCTCCCCCTCCGGGAAGCGATTACGAAGTCGCATTCACGCATCATTCTGAGAATCCTCTCGAGCGCGCCTATGACAAGGCCGTTCACTGGGTTAAGGCCGGTGTACGTCCTCAGAAGATCTTTTTAGAGGATCGCTCCATGGGGGTTATCAATTTCCGCAAGGTTATGAAGGATCCCTTGTTGCTTCAAGCCGGGGTCGAGCGCATGATCGATTTTCGTTGCTCCTTAACCTTATCCGATACCGACGTGGATGCGGTCTTCTCGAGCGTATGCTATTACGAGCCCGATGCTCCGGAGCCTGCATATATCAATGCCTACGATCCTGAATTGGGTAGCATCAAGGATGTGCTCAACATGGTAAGCATGAATCTTTTTAGCTATCTGCAAAAACCCTTGGTGCATCCAGAGGATTTTGAAAAGTAAGCCTTAGGTTGAAAATCCAAGGAAAAGCTTTTCAAAGGAGAAAATTTGTGTCCGACGTAAAAAAAGCCGTACGCTTGTTAGGTATTACGGCATTTGCTGCATCCTTGCTGTCGCTGCAGGGCTGTGAAATAGCCAAGGAATACTATGAGTATTACTTAGGCGGCATTGACGAGGGAGCAAGACAGCCTACGGGCTATGAGGATCTCAAGGGCGTAAAGCAGGAGTCCGATCGCCTTAAGGTTCCGGAGGGCTTGCAGGATCCTATGCAGGATCCTGCAATGAGAGTTCCTGAGGTTTCCGCTGCGGCCCTGAAATATCCCGTCGGTGACGATTTGGATATACGTGCGCCCGTGGCTCCCTTCCGTTCGGAGATGGGACTGCATTCGCAATGGCTAAACGGTGAAGCCATAGTGTGGTTCGAGCAGGGCGGTGATCATAATGTTCATTCAGAACGTGATGCCTGGAAGCTGCTTGACAAGGTCCTAAAGACCATGCGCGTAAACCCGGGCAAGATCTCTGCCGACGATTACTCGCTGACCACCGCGGCGGCCGACTTTGACGAGTTCGGAGCTCCCTATAATGCAGCCGATCTCGGATCTGGGGCCATCCGCTATCGTCAGATCTATCGTATACGTGTGGGACGCAATGATGCAGGCGATCTGGGTATTGCCTCCACGCTTATAGGCTCCATGACCATGTTGCCGCGCACCGGTCGTAACATCGAAAACATCCTCACTCCCATCGAGCTTGAGCGTTTTTCGATGGGCTTTTCAAATTCCATCATTCACGTGCTCGAGAAGGGGCGTGAGGAGCAGCTGCAACAGCAGGGCGAGCTGTCCATAAGCTTGGGCCGCGATCACAACAATCAGGAGGCTGTTTTGGTGGCGGCCAAGTATGATGACGTGTGGAATGCTCTGCGCAATATGTTGCCGCGTTTCGGCTGGAGAATTTCCGAATACTCGCTGACCAACGGCACCATTAAGGTGGATCTTGATGATCAGGAGCTTGAAACCTACCAGAAGCAGCATGTTGATTCCTTCGCTTTAGACGAGGAGGAGTACATAATTCGCGTCGGCGAGGAGGACGGCAAGTGCGTGATCACCTTCTATGATGAGGATGATAAGGCCCTGGATAATTCCACCGTCGATCGCATTTACAGCGGCTTCTCACAGGCTCTAAGCCGTGAGCTGAGCATAGGTGACGGCCAGCAGGAGCTTGCACCTTAGCTTTGATGCTAAGCATTGTTTTTTGTCAAAGGCCGTTCTAAGGAACGGCTTTTTTGTCCGTCTAAATTCGCCCTCAAGATCCCAGTGCTCGCGACGATATAAATAATAGGCGCAGTAAATTACGTTTTGTAAAGTTCGGAGTAAAGCCTTATAGGAGTATCACATCAGTATTGAATAGAATGCTCAGGAGAGAGAATGGCGCTGTACCTATACAGCAGGGCCTCCGCCACAGCCCTGCAAAATTTTAATAAAAATCAACTAGCGCTCGAAAATGTTTATACTCGGCTGTCTACGGGATTTAGGATCAATTCTGCCAAGGATGATCCGGCGGGACTTGCCATTTCCAATCGTTTGACCTCCGAAATAAACGGTTATATACAGGGAAATCGCAATGTTCAGGATGGCATTTCAGTTGCGCAAACTGCAGAGGGTGCTCTTGACGAGAGCAAGGCCATGCTGCAGCGCATTCGTACGCTTGCCGTTCAAGCGGCCAACGGCACCAACACCACCTCCGATCGAGCCTCGATTCAGGCCGAAATAGCCCAGCTCAGTCAGGAGATCACGCGCATCGCCTGTAAAACAACCTTTGCAGGATCTAAGCTTTTGTCGGGAGTAGGAGCGGGATCTCTTTTGGGCAAGGACGGTAAGATCACCATTCAGGTATCAGGGCATGCCGGAGATGTAATAAAAATCACTGGACTGTCAGCAGGCTTTACGCTGTCATCTATGGCAGAGGCTTCAGGAGCCGACAACCAAGCCTTCAGCACGGGAAAAGACGGCTTTTGCTTTGACGTGAGCTCTCAATCTAAGGCACAGGCCGTGATCGCCAACGTTGATAAAATCATCAATCGCGTATCAAGCGCTCAGGGTACCCTAGGCGGCGTACAAATGCGCTTTGAATCGGTAATACGTTTAAACGACACCATGCGTGCGAACACCGAGGATGCCCGCTCGCGCATACGAGATACGGATTATGCGCAGGAGGTCTCGGAGCTTTCCCGGCTTTCAGTGCTGTCGCAGCTCATGCCCGTCATGTTTAAGCAAATTAATGCTCAAAAGCAGCTGATCCTAAGCCTTTTGCAATAAGTAAGTCTTTGAAACCGCCCCCTCTCCTCAACTAATACCCAGGCTTAAAGGGGCAAGAGCATCCTTCTTTTGTTACACTAGCCTTCAATTTCGGAGGTAATTATGCGTGCTTTGTTCGTAACCGGTACCGGTACCGATATCGGCAAGACCTATGTCAGTGCCGCCATAGCTTCATATATGACCGGCAGAAATTATAATTTGGCCTATTACAAGGCAGCGGTAAGCGGCTCTGCGGATATTGAGTCCTCGGATGCCGGCTTTGTAAAGCAGAGAGCGGCTCTTGTGCAGGACACGTCTTCATTGCTGTCTTATCTCTACAGGGAGCCGCTCTCGCCGCATCTTGTCGCCAGACAAGAAAATCGTTTTGCAAGCTTGGAGCGGATTAAAAATGATTTTTCAAGGCTTGCGGAAAAATATGATTATGTTCTAAGCGAGGGAGCAGGCGGCATAGTTTGCCCCGTGGTATATGAGAGCGGATGTAGGATCTTCTATGCGGACATCATCAAGGCCTTAAATGTCCCCTGCGTGATTGTCGCCGATGCTGGACTTGGTACCATCAATCATACCGTGCTTACCTATGAGTATTTAAAAAACCACGGCATGAGGGTAAAGGGCGTGATCCTAAATCGTTATGATGATAAAAGCCTCATGCATAGGGACAACTTGCATATGATCGAGGAGATTACGGCACAGAGGGTGATTGCAACCGTAGGGACTGACGATAGTATGCCGAGCTTGCGTGAAAAGCCGCTGGAGGATTATTTTGATGAAGTCTGATTTGGTAAAACGTGATCTGAAGTATGTGTGGCATCCGGCTGCCCAGATGAAGGATTATGAAAAAGAGCCGCCCCTTGCGGTGGTTAAAGGAGAGGGCTCATATCTATATACCGAGGACGGAAAAAAAATTCTGGACATAGTCAGCTCCTGGTGGTGCAACCTGCTCGGGCACTGCAATCCCGAGATCTCGGAGGCACTTGCCAGACAGGCGCATACCTTGGAGCATGTGATCTTCGCCGATTTTACTCATCCAAAGGCTGTGGAGCTTGCTGAAAAGTTGTCTGGGCTTGTTCCAAAGGGACTTTGTCGTTTTAATTTCGCCGACAACGGCTCCTCGGCCGTGGAAATGGCACTTAAAATAGCGTTTCAATATCAGGCCCAATGCGGGCAGGGGCAACGCATACGCTTTGCCTGCCTTTCCGAGGGATATCATGGGGAGACCATCGGGGCTCTGTCGGTAGGCAGTCTTGATCTTTATTCCAAGCTTTACAAGCCCATGATGATGGATAACGTACATATCGAGGCTCCGGATTGCTTCCGTTGTCCGTACGGAGCAAAACGCGGACAGTGTAGCTTGCAATGCCTGAAAAAAGCCGAGGAGGCCTTTAAACAACACGGCAGCACCCTTGCCGCCTTAATTGTAGAGCCGTTGTTGCAGGGAGCTGCTGGCATGCGGGTTTATCCCGAGGGCTATTTGAGAGCCCTGCGCCTGCTTTGTGATCGCTACGGCGTATTGCTCATAGCCGATGAGATCGCCACGGGCTTCGGACGTACCGGATCTATGTTCGCCTGCGCGAGGGCCAGTATAAGTCCCGATCTCATGTGTCTTTCAAAGGCCATAACCGGCGGATATATGCCCATGTCCGTGGTATGCACCACCGATGAAATTTATGCAGCCTTCTATGCCGACTATTCCGAGCACCGAGCCTTCGTACATTCGCATACCTATGCCGGAAATCCCCTTGCCTGTGCCTGCGCCCTGGCGGTTCTGGAAATTTTGGAGCGAGACGGAGTTTTGGAGAAGGCGCGGCAAAATGCCGCCTATTTAACCCGTGAGTTTGAGGCCGCCATGTTGCCCTCTGAGCATACGGGTGAGGTGCGCCATATAGGGCTTATTCATGCCGTCGAGCTGGTTGAACGCAGGGAAGGAAAGATCCCATTTGACAGCAGTCTGCGTTTAGGCTATCGCATATACCGCAATGCCTTGAGCAAGGGACTGCTGTTGCGCAATATTGGAGACGTCCTTTACTTTAATCCGCCCTTAAATATAACCAGAGAGGATCTGAAGACGGCCGTTGAGATCATGCATGAGGCCGTAGCTGAGGAGTTGTCGCGCCTTTAGGCCTCAAATTAAAGCCCTTCGTAGCCATATGAGGGCTTTATGCTGATAGTCTTGAAGTTTTCGGTATAAATTTCTAAATTCTTCCCGTATTTTTGATACTTTAGCGTAAAATTAACAGAATAATAAATCTGAATTCTCTTTTGCCTAAGCCTAATAGGGGGGACTGATATCAGCATTTTGTACGTCTTTCTGTCCCGGTGTTTTCCATAAAGTTTTAGCCCGTTAAGGCTCTGCCTAAAATAATTTGTATGTGAGTCTCTTACCGCTGCCTGAAGCCTTGTGATCGTATATACGATCAAAATAAGAGTATGCACATAAGTAAGCTCACGTGTCAGTTGAAGGTTTGAATATGAAAAAAAAGACCAGATCCGTTAAAAATGAATTTGCCAACTTTAAAGCCGATCCTACGCATGAGTTGCAAAGCCTTCAACAAGAGCTTCTCGATCTTAAGGAGATTTGTCCGAAGGTAATAATAAGCGGTGAGGACTGTCTTAATTATGCAAGGGGCTTTGCCGCCAAGGCCAAAACGGCCATGGGCGGGGAGCGCGGAAGAAATACGGCACTTGCATGCTATTACTATTATTTTGCCGAGCAAAGCAAAATTAAAGAGGCAAAGCAGGAGCGCGAGACATTGCAGGGTGAATGGGCATCCCGCGGCGCCCTTGTGGATTTTGCGGATTTTTTAAAGGGTATAAAGCATCTGTCCAAGAGAGGCGCGGATTTTTTTTGCAAGGATCTATCCAAGGCCGCCTATGATTATGTAGAACTGGCGGGATCTGATGGAGATGCTATTTCCATAAACTATATTTCAGATGATCTGTTGCAGGGATTTATGCTCCTGTACAAAAACGGCTATGTTTCAGCCGACGGATCAACAGGTCACGAAGATGAGGACGAGCCTAATCTCGTGGAACAATTGGCGCTCTGTCTTGCGCAGACATACAGAAATGAGAATGAGAATACCGTATACAGAAACCTTGCGCATTATTTCTATTCCGTATTCTACGCAAAGACCCAGGAGCTTAGGAAGATGCGCGAGCTTTTGGGGCTTCCCTCCGAGGCGGCATATCTCATCGCCATGGCCTATCTTGAGGGAAACGGCATCACCCAGATCAACCGCATTTATGCCTCGCTCTTTATGCAATATGCGATGCTGACCGGATCTCAAAGAGCCTGTCTGGCTTGGGCGCTCTTTTTTGAGCCCTTTGCCGGGGAAATTGAAAGTGGTAACAGCGATAAAAAGCTGTTGGATGGCTATTGTAGCGTTCTCTATCACGGTCTTTTGCTTTGTAAATTGCAGGAGCAGCCGGTTTTTGGGGAGCTAAGATGCGGGCAGGAAAATGTATACGAGCAAGGCGGTGTCAAAAAGGATATTTCGCTTGATATCCTCCTCACTTTAACTGCGGCCATGACCCGTCTTATCAAGTGGAAAAATTACAGACTCGAAGATTATCCCATGCTGCTGCAGGTTGTTGATTTTCTGCATGAGCTGACCGAAAAATATAAAGGCGGCAGCGAATGCTCAGCGGCAATCAGGTGTTGCTGTGCCCGCCTCATCAGTATCTTGTCGGAGGAAGAAGATCTTAGCGAGGAGCTGAGGATATTCGCAAGCTTCTATGTCAAGATAAAGCCCGAGTTCACCGACGAGGATGTGGCCTTTGAGCTTATCAAGCCGTATTTGGGTAAGGGCAATAAAATCGCCGATCAAACTCTGCTTGATATTGATGCGGTAGCACTCTCAAACAAAGCCGCGACCGAGTATAAGCGTCTTTTAAAGGCAGGAGAATCCGAGGCATTGAGCAAGCTTGCACAGATCGGAGAGCTTGATGAGCAGACATGCCTGCGAGAGACGGAGCTTGCGGCCGAGCGCGGTAATCCCATTGCCGCCCTCAATGTCTGTCAAGAGTCCGCGCACAGGAACAAAAACAAAAAAGGGCTTATTGATCAGCTGATTAAGGTGGCAGTGAACGGAGTACCGCAGGCCTTCTTCTCGCTGTATAGAATGTATGATTCCCTAAAGGGCAAGGAAAACGGCATGTTGGCCGACACCTGTCTTCGCTATGCGAGTTTGTATTTGGAAAAGGAAGCGAAGAATATACTCAACAGAAAACAGCTGATGGGGCAATATCATCCTTTGCCGTTCATGCAGGTATTGGATAGGCTTGACATGCTGTCTGACAGTGATTCCACGGCGGCGGTTTTCCTAGGCTCGATGTTTGCCACGGGTATGATAGTTCCAAGGGATCCCTTCATGTCTCTTATGTATTTTCGTCAGGCCGTGGGACTTGGTGATGAGACCTCGGTTTACGAGCTTAATAAAAATTATATTTCAAATTGGGGTACCGACGATGATGAAGGCCTGATTTGCTCGGTGCAGCACTGTATGGAACATATGCAACGCTACGGCGCTTATAACCGTTTTGAGGAAGAGGAGGATAGCGATGAGGTTTTCTACTTGGTGGAGGAACTTTACACCGAGCTTGAGAACGGTAAAACCTGGCTTGAATGCTATATCTTTGCAAACGTATTCGATGAACCTCTATGGGATATTTTGACCGTAGATCGTATGCATCATATTGAGGATCTGAACGATGAGCAAAAAAAGGCGGCTTGTCAGCGTCTTATGCTCGATGCGCGTAAAATCCTGTCCGATCATGCGCAATACAATTTTACGGATCCCAAAAAATACTTCGAAAAGCTGCGCGAGCTGACTACGGCGCTGTCATCGATTCCCGACGAGAAGGAAATGCGCTGGTATAAGAAAACCCTGACGGATTTGAAGATGCTCTGTGCCCTGCGCGGAAATTGTGCCTTGGATCTGGGAGGGCTTGGCGAATATATGCGCGATTCCTATAATGCCGATAATTTTATAGCCACCGTATTGAGTCGTGCCGCCTTTGAGGGGCTGTCCTTAAAGGGTAGCAAGGCAGATCCCGCAATTTGCGCCGATCTTTTTATTAAAGATGAGGCCGAGAAAAAGAAGTCTCCGGCCGACTTTATTAACGTTACAGTTGAACAGTGAGTGATCCATGCAATACCTATTAAAGCTCACATTGGAGGGCACCACCGTATGGCGCCTTGTAGCTCTTGACGGCAAGGCCGATCTGGCTCATGCGGCGCTTCTTATCGAAAATGCATTTGGCTATGCAGGAGGTCGTGATGCCTTTGAGATCCAAGGTAAAATTTTCCCTGCAGGTTGCGGTGGTCGCGTCGAGGAGCCTTCAGAGCTTCGCACGCTCGATGAGAGTCTGGGGGAGAACTCGGGCTTTTCCTTTACGCATGAGACCGAGGAGGGGATCCTACTTAAGCATGTGGGCAACGTCATGCGTTGTGAGGAAAAGCTCTTTTGTCTTATCCCCTCGGTGATAGTAGGGGCCGGCTGCATTCCCAAGACGGGAGATTTGACTGTTGAGAGCATACAGGAATATGCCGATCGTGATGAAAATCTTACTCTCAACATCAAGGAGGCAACCTCTGCCATGCGTGCCGTCGGCTCTTTCCGCAGTGATGTGAGCGAGGCTTTGGTGGGAGCCGGAGCCAGCCCCCTTAATTTCAAACATGTATGAGGCAGCGATCATTATTGATGCAAAAAACGCAATATAAGATCATCTTTGTTCTAAAAATTGCTTGACTGATGCCCTAAAACGTACATAATGTGAAAAAGAGTTTTTAAGGGGATGTGTAAACGCTTGCATCTCTTAATTTATCTCTTAATACTTTTGATCGCGGAGAAAGCATCCTCATGCGGGGATGAGATCAAAGACGGGGCGGAACCGCCGCTCACGTCTGAAACAGGATTGACATGATCCTCAATTCTCCTAATCAGGCAAGCAAGATTGCTTCTAGGATGTTTACAAAACATTAGGAAGGTCCGCCCAGGCGGACCATTTTTTTTTATTTCGGGCAAAGTGCCTAAATTTGGATCCATGAGATCCGAGGTAATACAAAATGACAGGAAGTCTGCTTCTGTGTATAGCACTGGCGTATTTTGTCTGCGCTTATTTCGGGTACGGCGGATATCTTAAGAGGATCTTTAAGGTTGATCCCAATCGCCCCACTCCCGCCAAAACTCAGTATGACGGCATAGATTTTGTGCCTACTCCGTCAATAGTGCTGTTCGGACACCATTTTGCATCCATTGCCGGTCCCGGCCCTATCGTCGGTCCCATCATGGCAGCCTATTTCGGATGGCTTCCGGCCCTGATCTGGATCTTGGTGGGTTGCGTATTTGTCGGTGCCTTCCACGATTTTGCCGCCTTGGTGATCTCGGTTCGTAACAAGGGGCACTCCATTTCCTTCGTAATGGAAAAGATGATGGGCTTTACCGGTCGTCAGCTTTTTGTGGGCTTTTGCTTTGCATGCCTGATTTTGGTGGTAGCCGTATTTACCAACATGATAGCCGGTATGTTTGTGAAGGTTCCGGCCGTTGCAACCGCTTCCTTGGTTTTCATCGCTTTAGCTCCGATCTTTGCATATTGCACCAACAAGCTCGGCTTCAGATTGAGAACCACCTCGTTCGTATTTATTCCGCTCGTATTTTTATCCGTTCCCTTCGGAACCGTCTGCCCGCTTGATCTGCAGGCGCTTTTCGGCACCGATGCTCACGGTGCTCAGCTCATTTGGACCGGAATTTTGGCCGTATACATTCTTTGTGCCTCGGTCTTGCCGGTACAGTGGTTGTTGCAGCCTCGCGACTATATGAACTCATTCCTTCTGTACGGTACGCTGATCTTAGGTTTCGTATCCATTCTGGCCTATAACCCCAGTATAGAGATGGAGGCTTTCAAGGGCTTTGAGGCGGTAACGGCTGATGGCAATATGAGCATGCTTTTCCCGACATTGTTCATTTTCATTGCCTGCGGTGCCTGCTCCGGTTTTCATGCTTTGGTTGCATCCGGAACCACCTCCAAGCAGATCCGCTCTGAAAACGACATGCTGCGTGTGGGCTATGGCGCCATGCTGGTGGAGGGACTGCTCGGTGTTATGTCTCTTATCGCGGTTATGGCAATGGCCCCCGACAGCTTTGTCGAGCTTGGTAAGAATCCTGTGGTAGCCTTCTCCAAGGGTATTTCGAGCTTCTGTGTGGTGCTTGGGATCGACAGCAAATATTCCATGGTGTTCTTATCTCTTGCCATCAGTGCCTTTATGATGACCTCGCTTGATACCGCCACACGCCTGGGCCGTTTCCTCGTTCAGGAGCTGTTCCTGCCGCGCGGCAGTGCCGAGGTTTCCGATAAAAAGGATGACAAGGCTTCAGCAGAGATGGGATCTCTGCGTCGCATTCTGACCAATAAATATTATGCCTCGGTATTCTTTGTCTTCATTTCCATCTTTATGGCTCTGTCCGGCGAGGCAGCCGCCTTGTGGCCTATCTTCGGCGCTTCAAACCAGCTGATGGCAGGTCTGACCTTCCTAGTGATCACCTTGTGGCTGCTTTCAAAGCAGGTCAATTGGATAGTGTCCTTCATTCCCATGGTGTTGATGATGGTCATGTCTCTGTGGGGCATATTCCAGGTGATCTCCCAGCAGTGGGGTAAGAACTATGTTTTGGTCGGCACCGGCATTCTTTTGTCGGCAGCCTCAATTCTCATGGTCTGCCTGGGAGCTTCCATAATTTCCCATCACCTAAGTCAGCATTTCAAGGGTAAGGGATCAATAAGCTCCGAAATCGATTAATCCAAAACCTTGAATAATATGTAGAGAGAGCCCCGTACGGGGCTCTTTGTCATTTTAAAACTGCAAGATAAAATCCTTAATTCATACTTTTCCCACAAGAAGGTAAATATTTCCCAGCATTTCCCACAGCTTTTCAGAAGAAAAACGGCTAAGGTGGGGGAATGCCTTATATAAGCGTTTTTTTAAATTCAGGTAAAGCTTTTGGTAAGCTGGCGTAAAGAACTTGCGATCATTACAAATGATATACTGCATGTCGATTTCTGAAATTGATTTACGTAAGGGGGAGAGATGACGAATTCTCGGGATGAGGAGCAAGGGATCGCCAGCATAAATGCTACTGCAGATAACAAAAATGATTACGAAAATGTATTTTATAAGGTGCCATCCGAGCTAGGACTTGCCCGCCACGGTATTCCCACAGGCTTTGAGCTCATTGTCAAAGCGCCGAACGTTGTTACACGAGAGGCTCGTAAGCTTTCCGTTGCCAAATGGAAGCTTGCTGAGGCCTGTAAGAAATACGGCGCCAATGTGGTGCTTGATTTTAAGGAAGAAACCTTCATCAGAAACTCCATAGGCTTTTCCTTTTATATGCACAGGGTGAGCGGGGTTCCAGGGATCATCGCAGAAAGAAGCGAGGACGGAAGTGAGACCAAGGCTGATCTTGAGCAACAGCTGCAGTTGGATGCCGTAGCTGATGATGAGAAAAGAGCCAAAAGCGGGGAGATGGGGCAAAAGCTCATCAAAGTCTTCGGGATCATGATGTTTATTGTGTTCTGTATAGGCTTTATTATTGCAAAGTAGATCCGTTAGCAGGAGCAGGCTTGGGCTTAAAATTGTCCTTAAGACAAAGGGAGCTTTACTTTTTTTATGTCCGTGCAATAATAGTAGTTAGCTTAAACTAACTCGTAACCGTGTGAGGAAAATATGTTTGCTACCGTATTGTTGTATTTAATCGTTGCCTTCGTGATCTTTTTTACTTTTCTCGGCATTAAAAGGATGTTTCAGGTCTTTTTTGTTTCGGGCAGCTGCTGCGATTCAAAAAAAGGCTTAGGTTCATTGCGCCATGGTAAAAACGGCTGCAGCTGCAGTAATAGTAAGGACGGAAAATAGTAGCGAGGACAGAGCTTGGCGGGATTTCGCTAAATTTTGCATACAAAGCCTTTAGCTTTTTTATCTTTATAAAAAACTTAAATATCAAGGTGTTGGCGTTTTTTGAAAAGAAAAATGGTCTCCCTCGTGCGGTGCAAGTTCGGCCCGGCGGCGCATTTTGCCTCAACAATTGCTATACTGCATAATGTTTGATGAGATCGGAGCACAAAATCCGTAGGTTAGCCATGGCAAAGATTGATTTAGGATCCTAAGATCTTATGCAATCACACGGGATATCCTCCCCGCTTCAACGGGAAGGTATTTTTTTAGCTCCAAAAAGCCAAATCGCAGAAGAAAATTGTAAGTAAAGATCGATGCAGGATAATGATGAAATCAGCGTATCGGGACTTACCGACGAGACCATACGCAAGCTTGAGGCCAGCGGTCTGAGAATGACCACGCAACGTCGTCGTATTATAGAGATCCTGACGAGTAGCAGTTGTACCTCGCCTAAGGAGCTTTGGTACGAGGCTAAGCAGTATGTGCCCGATCTCGGTATCGCAACGGTCTATCGCCTGATAAACCGCCTCGAGCAGATCGGCCTTTTGTCGAAGAACCGCAATATAGGTATGCAACCGGTAACTCCGCGTTTGGGGACCATTACCGATGCTGCCGGCAAGCATGTAAATACGCGCCTTAAGCATTTGGAATTGAAAGAGCTTTTACGTCTGGGACTTATAGCTAAGGGCATAATCGGACAAAATAATAAAATAGATCTCACCTTGGTAGGTGAACGAATCAATGTGACCGTTATCAAATAATAAATAAGAGAGTGATATGGACAGTTCTAAAAATCAGGTTCCGAGCGTAATGGATGCAGTTTCCGAGCCGGTGCCAACTCGTGCGGGTAGTTTGGCTGAATCCGGGGAAACATATCTTGAAACTATCCTCATTATGAAGGAAAGAAGCAACGACGGACTTGTTCGTGCTGTAGATATTGCCAACGAGCTGAGGTTTAGCAAGCCCAGTGTCAGTCGCGGACTAGGTCAGCTTAAGGATAAAGGACTAATTACCATCGCCAAATCCGGAAATCTTGAGTTTACTCCCGAGGGCTTGCAACATGCTAAGAGCATCTTCCATCGTCATCAGATCCTGACTTTGTTTTTGCAGGACATAGCTAAGGTTCCGGCGGACGTGGCTCAGCGTGATGCATGTCGTATCGAGCACGTAATTTCAGATGAATCTATGGCTGGGATCGAAAATTTTCTAAAAAAGGACGGAGCCTTATAGGTAAGTCTAAAATTCAAAAGACTTTCATCTAATAAGGACAGGATCTTTTTTTCGAGTTTCTGCACTTAGGGATGTCGATCACAAGCTGTGCCCCTTGCTTTAAGACAAGGGGCTGTTTTTTTTGCTATGTTTGCTTTTGATCGGCAAATTCACTCATTGTAATTTTTCGGTAAATTGGCTGGATTGAAAATAAAGATTTGTCTTTCATATACGGCCTTCTGGAAGAAAGAATCCAAGCGTTGAAAGCGGCCTCAAACTATAAGGCCCTGGTTCCCTGCATCTGCATTAATATTCTTAATTTCACGCTTTTTGAGAAAAAGCCTATCCGTTTACTACAATTGCCTTATACGATCCTGAAACTCATGAGCGTTTTTTTTAGGATTTGAGCATGATCTATATAGAGCTGCCCAAATTTAAGAAAAAAACCAAGGCGGAAATGAGTAAGATTGAAAGGTGGATTGCCTTGTTAAATGACAAGGTAAGCTATGAAGAAAAAGAGGAATACGCTATGAACGATCAGGCC
>PPYF01065428.1_pt1 | contig 23039 bp, 20 predicted proteins | sample 1559871 | NCBI WGS metagenome assembly PPYF01 (sample SAMN08240021, study PRJNA423297) | Human gut metagenome, whole genome shotgun sequencing project.
AAATAATCATTAATTGATTATTCCGGGGCTCTTTGAGCCACCTGTCCGGACTTTGAGAGCCACCATTCCGGAGAATGAGAGCCACATATTCCGGTAATTCAGAGCCACTTTAGGCTCTATTACATAGATTTTCTTTATACTGTAAGAACACATCGTCTGATGTGAATACAGTTAAAGGAGGTCACCATTATGACCAAATATCGAGAGATCCTTCGCCTGAAAAGCTTAGGATTCAGTGAACGGAACATCGCACACAGCTGCGGCGTATCCCGTAACACAGTTGCCAAGGTCATCAAACGGGCTGCGGAAATAAATCTTTCCTGGCCACTGGATCATGACATGACCGACAGCGCACTTGAGGAAATGCTTTTCCCCAAGGTAAAATCAGCAACCAATAGAAGGATGCCTGATTATGACTACATCCGCAGGGAGCTCCTGCGTAATGGAGTCAACAAGAAGCTCCTATGGGTAGAATACTGTGAGGAATGCCGTATGAATGGCGAAGAACCTCTCATGTATTCTCAGTTCTGCTACTACATCCAAAAAGATGAAGAAAAGCGCAGGGCAACCATGCACATCCCACGGAAACCGGGTGAGCAGATCGAAGTAGATTGGGCCGGTGATCCGACACGGCTCATCGATCCAGACACCGGTGAGATCACGGAGGCATGGATATTTGTAGGAGTCCTTACTTACAGCCAGTATACCTTTGTAAAGGCATACCTGAACCAGAAGACAGACAACTGGATCAAAGCGCATATCCAGATGTTTGAATTCTTCGGCGGCGTTACACCGATGCTTATTCCAGATAACTGTTCTACGGCAGTGAATCATTCGAAAAGTGACTGGTATACCACCGCGCTGAATACTACTTATCATGAGCTGGCAGAACATTATAATATCGCCATTATTCCGGCAAGAGTCCGGAAGCCCAAGGATAAACCAAATGCAGAAGGTTCCGTTGGTAAGATCTCCAGATGGATCACAGCGGCCCTCCGCAATGAACAGTTTTTCTCTCTTGCAGAATTAAACGCTGCGATCCGCGAAAAGCTGGATGCCTACAATGCAAGAAAGTTTCAAAAGAAGGATGATAGCAGGCTCAGTTTATTTCTTGGGGAAGAAAAGCCATTGCTGGCACCGTTGCCTGCCACACCCTTCGAACTGGCTGAGTGGAAACAGGCCACTGTCCAGTTCAACTATCACATCACAGTAGACAAAATGTACTACTCCGTGCCTTATCAGTATATCAAAGATAAGGTCGATGTGCGCATAACAGAAACAACGATTGAAATATTTTATCATCACAACCGGATTGCCTCGCATCGCCGTCTCCATGGCAGGAGCGGCCAATACTCCACGGTAATGGAACATATGCCGCCAGACCATCAGAAATATCTGGAATGGAACGGTGACCGTTTCCGCAGATGGGCAGATTCGATTGGAACCAACACAAGGAAGGTGGTTGATGCAATCTTAACCTCCGGCAGGGTGGAACAGCAGACTTACAGAAGCTGTATGGGGCTGTTGAAGCTGGCTGAGAAGCATTCTCCTGCAAAATTGGAAGAGGCTTGCAATAGAGCGCTTCTGTATTCCAGAACACCCAGTTATAAAAGTATCAAAAATCTATTAGCTGCCATGAAAGAGGATTCCCAATATGTATCCCAGAATACGGAATCTTCTTCATCAGAGACACACGCACAAACACATGGCATTACAAGAGGTGCCAGATACTACGGAGGTAAAAGATCATGACCAATCAGAGTACCATTGATAAACTGATCGAGATGCGCCTGTCATCCATGGCAGATGCATTCCGGATCCAGATGAATGATTCTGCAATGAAGGAAGTTCCGTTTGAAGACCGCTTCGGCATGCTGGTTGATGTTGAGTATACAAACCGGAAAAACAACCGCCTGAAAAGGCTGATCCGTCAGGCAGAACTGGAGCAGCCAGACGCCAGCATCGCAGCCATCGACTATCAATCCGGCCGGAAGCTGAACAAAGCCTTGATCAGCCGTCTGGCAACCTGTGAATACATCTCAGAGTACCGCAACATTTTTATTACCGGTGCCACCGGAAGCGGTAAGACCCATATGGCATGTGCTTTCGGTATGGAGGCATGTAAACACTATTACACTGTGAAATATGTCCGCCTTCCGGATTTGTTGCTGGATCTGCAGGCAGCCAGGGATGCCGGTACATTTACCAACGTGCTCAAGAAGTACACGAAACCGGTTCTGTTAATTATTGATGAATGGCTCCTGCTCAAGCTGACCGAGTCCGAAGCCAGAAATCTTTTTGAACTGATCCACAAACGCAGGAAGAAGTCATCGACCATCTTCTGCTCCCAGTTCCGGGAAAACGAGTGGTACCAGCAGATCTGCAGCGGTGAGAGTACTCTTGCAGATGCCATCATGGATCGCATTTCATACGATTCATATAAAATCAACATCGAGAGCATCGATCCATCAAGAGACCTTTCCATGAGAGAGGTATATGGTCTGGATCCTGCCCAAGCTGAGTAACTATCAACAGGTGGCTCCGTCAGTCCGGACAGGTGGCTCTCGCCACACCGGACTGGCGGCTCCGCCGCACCGTAATATTCACATTAATCATTGAAAAACAATCAGACATATATTTTTTCAGTACTGCCTCAAACTCTTTATCAATTGACTTTTCCTTGCTTGAATATTCCAGTCTCGATGTCTATGCAGTCTGATGATAAGGAAATCGATTGGCAATTATGAAGAATACAAGAAATCTCACAAATATAAATCCAACTTATGCCCCGCAAAGCGGCTCTAGGCTTGACATTCGTTCGATTCCCTATAAGTTTTAATCATGCCAATCAATGGTGGTTTCCGCTCCGGAATACCGATTTCCATGTTGTCGGAATCTGGGTTTCTTGAGACAGGAGTATCCACTTGCTCCTAAGTCTTCAACCTCTGTTAATTAGAGTACACACCTTATCTATCAGAATACGCTTTTCTTTTTTGTTTAAAGTGATTATCAGATGAACACTCATACCAATAGCACCACAACCCAAAGCTACCACAATCAATCCAAACCAGTTTGTAGGATAATAGATAAGACTGATCAGTTTGAATATTACTAAAATAACAACTGCACTAAGTATGTTTTTCACAATTGAAGGGTAAAATGTATACCTATCTACACCTAAGCATCTAGCTGTATAAAGTGGATTGAATATAAAATTCACGCCCCAAGTTAATACTGTCGTTGTTCCAACAACGCCCCACAAATCTGCGTCAAAAAACTGTAATAAAATGAACATTCCCCCAACATTAGTCAATCCAGATAAAATTGTTATCAAACAAGGCAACCTAATCTTTGTTGTCAAAGTGTACACGTAATAGAGTGGTGTTACACTACCTTCAATCACCAAACCCAATAAGGTGATTATTGAAACAAATTGTAAAACATCAACATCTACCGACGGAACCCATAGCTTATAATATATACGTCCAAAAACCATGAATCCTGCAAAAATAACATTTGATAGTAATCCACAAAACTTAATTGCCAGATTGAATAGCCCTACAACTTCCCCCTTGTCTCCTTTCGAATATGCCTTAAGTAATAAAGGTTGAAAGGGTTGTGATAACAGTGAAAAGAGAGTTGTAAAGATTGTTGAAACTGTTTTAACAATAGACAATTGTCCAACTTTTAAAGTAGACAACATGAGATTAGTTATCACTAAATCAAGTCCCGTATTTAAGGTATTCCCTACCATGTTTAACGATCCCCAAATACCAGGCAGTACAATCCCTTTTAATACAGAATATGAAAACTTGCTATGATCGACATTTAATTCGGGTGTAAATCTTTGTGTCACTATTACATTACACAATAAAATCACCAAAGATGATACAATTAATCCACCTCCAACATAATATACTTTGGGAGGTAATATTTTAAAACACAGGACTAAAAACACAGCTTCTGAAATATAAGCTATACATTTAAAAATATTGGTCAAATCCAAACGATTCTTAATGATATTTGCCACCTGAAAAACCGTCGAGCATGAAAGAATAACAAAATTTAACAGATCAAGTAAAAATAATATTTTTACATCAACTACAAGGTCTGACGGTATGGAAAGAATCCTTTCTAATTCAACAATTACAATTCCAAAGATAAGTAAAAGCACCGTCCCAAGAAAAGCATCAGCAAAAAAAACAGAATTAAAGTATTGCTGAGCCTTTTTTATATTTCTATTAAAATACTCAATAGAAATAAATCTTACCGCAAACGTGTTCAGCGCAGTTGTAAAGATCAATGCGTAGTTTGCAAACGTTTTTGCGAGTGAAACAAATCCATAAGCTTCTGTTCCGATATTTCCAACAATATATGGTGTCAACAATAATGTAATGACATAGTTTAATCCTACAGCCAACAGTGATAAAAAGACTGAAGAGATAAACTGTTTAGATTTGTTCATAAGCCTTACCCCCTTCTTTTAGATCATCCCTTGATTTTCAGACCCTCTCAGAAACAGAATCACAGGACACAATATAAAACCAATCAAACCTTGTCCACTACCAAATTGAATTAAAAAGAGAATGATCATTGCCACAACAGCATACTGATTACCGTTTCTCTTTGCAATCTTGATATTTTTGTAAAATGACCAAAGGTAAGCAATTAAACCAAATATTCCAGTTTCCAGTAAAATTGATAACGGATAATTAAATGTCGAATGAGAAGTTGCAGTATTCAAAAGAAATTTAGCGGCATTATTATATCCAACGCCGATTGGATAATACAACCAACTCATAAACCCTTCAACCCATCCGGTAAATCGACCCGAATTTGATCCATCTGTAATATTTGCTTCACCAAAGCTGCTCATCATAGTGTTAAATATATTGCGGACATTCTCATTAAATACAACTAATAAACTCATCACGATTAACAAGAAAGCACAAGCAATGATAAAATTATTAGTTTTTCTTCTACTCTTCCTAACTTCAACAAGTATTGGAAATACCAATGCAATGCAATAAATAATAATGTTACCCGTCATTGAAACAACAATTAATAAGGAATTAATGACTGTCAATACTGCAAATACTCCCCGTGTTAACTTACCGAGTGCGGAATAACTCCGATAAATAAGCAGAAAAGAAAGTGACGAATATACCACATAATGAGAACACTCCAAAAATAGTCCCGATGCTCTATAAGAGTAAATACTTGCTTCCATGGAGGTAATTTCTAATACATTTTGTGCCCACTGCATGCATACATAATAAAAATTTTGTGGAAAAAAATATGCTAGTGTTACTGGCATTCCGCCACTATTAAATGAAACATATTGGAGCACAGAAAAGATTACATTGATAAAATATCCCACAATCAATCCTCGTATAAAAACTTTATCAAACGCCAGATTATAGGTTGAGCCACATACTGCAATACTTGTGGAAAGTACAACTAGCCCTTTAATGGTATTAACAAAATAATTTTCTCCAGGGTAAAAAAGCATCGTAATTACTGACAAGAATATGGACAAAACAAAAAACACGAATAACGGTTGATAATGTAATAATCGAATGCTTTTCTTTATGTAACCAATCTTGCCTTTTTGGAGCAAAGTTCCAAATACATACAACACCGCCAACACCTGACAAATGTTCAAATATGTGTTGCCGATTTTCATTACATAAATAACGTTTTGGCAAAGTGACAACGCAAAAACAAATATAAAAATTTTTCTAACTTTACTGTCCATTAATGGTATTCTCCAATCTATACTTATTGTCACTATGTCATAGACTAACTCAAAAATCAGTTAATAAGGCTAATAACATTTTTTGTAAAATTCAGCTTATCGTGCTCGTATTTCTCAGCATTTTTGCAAAGCAGTTCATAATCGTTATCTATTGTTTCCATATAATGGATTAGTTCGGGTTCATTATGATACACGTATCCTGTTTTACCGGATTCAACAAACTCCGCTAATCCTGGCAAATCTGATACTATCACTGGCTTAGCAAAGTGATATGACATAGGGATTACACCGCTTTGAGTAGCCTCTATATACGGCAAAATAGTTACCGCACAACGCCTAAAAAGAGTAATCATTTCTTGGTCTTGTATGAATCGATTAATCAAAACAACTTTGTCTCCGCACAATTTAAGCAGTTCCTTTTCCTCGTCAGATAGAACCCCTTTTCCTGCGACTACTAATTTACGATTTCCTCTATACTGAGAATAAGCGGATAATAAACCTCTCAAATTCTTGTACTTTTCAATAGCTCCGAAAAACAGAAAATAATCCATATTATCCAGCAATTCATCTGGAACTGCCTCTGTGTATTGCGACAAATGCGCTCCTAATAATAGCAACTGTGTCTTTGCCATATAACTTTGATTGTTATTCAAGAATACCGCTTTACTGAAGTTTGACATTAAAACGATGCCTTTTGCCTTCTGATATACATGTCTTTTGGAATAATTAATGTACAAGAGGCGTAATACCCTTCTAAGATTAAATGTGTATTTATGTGGATTAGGATCATGGACAAACACTTTATAGGAATATTTACACCTTTTGGCCATAATCATAGACAACGTGGTCTCATCGCAAAACCATAACTCCGGATTGTCAACGGATTCAATTGTTTTTAGAACCTTAAGCGCAATCTCTCTCTTATTAGTAACCGTTTCAGGATACTCGTACCTTATTACATCTTCGTTCGAAATATCATCTAATGATATTTTGTCCGATACTGGTAAACATAATTTTACTGGCACATTGTTCGCTTTAAGAGCCTTATAAATTTCGGTAGCAAATTGCGGCATCGCACCTTGTAAAACTGTCGAAATACAGATAATCATAACGTTCCTCCATTAACTTTACTCAAGTAATAATGGCTAAGTTTGTCTGTTTCGACTTTTATATCATAGCCTCTTTCTTTTATATATTTATGTGGATCGATTTCTCTTTCATTGTTTCTAAAGCCAATTGATTTCTTTGCCCAAAATTCTGCAGATTCGTTCAAATCTAAAAAGGCACAATTGGGAATAATTGCAGCATCACTTGAAATAGACGACGAGAACAGGCATGGTACACCGCACGCTTGAGCTTCAACAGCCGTAACCGGTAACCCTTCAAATAATGACGGCATTAGTAATAAATCAAAAGCCTGAACAATTTCGTTCACATCATTTCGCTTCCCTAAGAATATGACCTTAGCAGATATACCTAGTTTCTTCACTTTCTCCTCGATAGATTCCTTCAAACTTCCATCGCCTACCAACACTAAAACCGAACTAGTTTCCATCAAACATACTTCTTTGAAAATATCAATCAAAAACGCATGGTTTTTTTGTGGCATAAAGCGCCCAATATGACCTATAACATATTTGTCTTTTATTCCAAGTTCTTCACGAACTTTCTGCCTTGTATTATGGTTCGGTTTAAATAGAGAAGTATCTATACCATTATGTGCATAATAAATCCGATCTGATGCCTCTTTACCAAACAAGAAATTACCTGCTGCTACAGAACAAGCAAAATAATCTGTTGCGAAGTTTACGGTGGGCTTCTTCAAGGCCTTAGCGACCATCAAAGGTATTGCGCCATTTACTACAAAACTTGCGCAATGAGAATGTAAAATTCTAGTCTCAACGCCATACTTTTTTGCATACTTCATCACGAAAAAAGCTTTTGATGAAGAGTGTGCATGAAGAATATCATACTTATTCTTATGAAAGAAATCTTTTGTTTGCCAAATACTCTTTATAAATGTTTTAGGGTTTTGAAAGGATTCGATAATAAATACTTTTCCACCTAATGCAGCAACTCGCTCTCTGAAATTATCCTTATTTACTCTGTTATATGACAAAATATCGATTTGGAACTTTTCTCTATCTATATTTTGCATCCATTTTATTACCATTTCTTGGATACCACCGCCATTTCCAATGCCATCCATAAAATATAAAATTTTCACCTTATCTTTCATTGTCTTATTCCTCATTTAACATAAACTTTATATCGGCATAGATTTTTTTTGCAGTATTTGCAAAACTATACTTTTCCAACACTAATTCCGGAGAATCGACCGGTTTCTTCAAGAATTCATTAATGTCAATATCAGAATTGTACGGATCAATATATATTGCAGAATTACCATATATCTCCGGCAAACAACTGGCATTAGAGACCAACACCTTTGCCCCAACACTCATGGCTTCCAACGGAGGTATTCCAAATCCTTCGAAGAAAGAAGGAAAAATAAACGCTTTACAGTTTCTCATCAACGCTTTCATTTCGCCATCTGAAACATAGCCTAATAAATCAACATTTGCTAATTCATCTGTTGAGTAGCTTTTTCCATATGCAACAGCATTACCAGCAATAGCAAATGTCTCATCTGCATTTTTTCGAGCTGCATTCAATACCCAATCCAAGTTCTTATTTGGCGATAAACTACCTACCATAAAAAAGTATTCACCTCTTTTAAGATTAGGTTTTCTTTCAAATATGGTATCATCCTCTTCAACACGTTTAAAATGCTGCCACCCATTCTCTATCACATGTATTTTTTTCTCGTCTACATGATAAATATCAATCATTTGCTGTTTGGAATAGTTCGATACTGTATATACGATAGGCGAAAAATGCCACGCCAAATGAAAGAATACCTTATGCCAAATCTGAGACAATTTTCCGTATAAATGTTTACAATACTGTGGATTCACCTTATAGCTCAAATCATGAATACAAATTACCCCAGGCTTTAAGATCGGCATGACAGAGCAAAGATTTATCGTCAGAGCATGATTGATAATTGAGTACCATGCCAAATCTATTTGTTCCCACAATATTCCTGTTAATTTTCCATATTGCTTTACTTTAATATTTTTCAATTCTGGAATGTTTTTTGAGTTTTTAGGAACTACAAGCTCAATTTTTTCTGTATTTACAAGTTTATCCAATTCAAGAATCGTTTCAATTGCGAATCGCTCTTGTCCTGTCATTTTTCGAGCCAAAAACTGACCGTTAAATACTATTTTTTTCATTTTACGCTCTCTCTTTCAACCCCCGATAAATATTCGCATATCTTTTTGCTTGTGCCTTTGTCTCGTACTTACTCATTAAGTCTTCATAGGCTTTTTCAGCAAGTGCCTTTCCTTTAGCCGATGTAATTGCAGACACAAAATCATCCACCGTATCACATACAAAACCATTATCATCATTATGAATCACATCATTGTTTCCAATAACATTGCTTACAACACATGGTTTCTTCATATACATCGCTTCTAGCAGGCTAATTGGAAGTCCTTCCCAAAGTGAGGTAAGTATAAAAACATCTCCATTTATAGATTTTCTAAGAGCTACATCTCTTTCAACCCAACCAGTGATTTCTATATTTTCAGACTTTAATTCACTTCTTAGTTCACCGTCTCCTATCCACACAAATCTGATATTTGGAAGTTTCTCAGCAATTGAATTAAACAAGGAAGGATTTTTTTGAAAACATATTCTTCCCAATGTAAAAACAGTGAACGGATGTTCTTCTTCTTTCACATTTGCCAATCTTAATCTAAGATCCTCTGCGTTGATTCCATTATTGACATAAACAGCACATTTCGTAAGTTTTAATGTTTCCCGATGTTCACCAGGACTGCAACTAATAGTTGTGCAAGTTCTTTTTGCGAATAAAGCTTCAATCAACCAATAAATAGTCCTTTTTAGTTTGCTGCAATCCTTCATTAAGAAGCTATATCCATGCGGCGTATAAAAAAGAGGAATATCTTTGCCATTGAAAGCAATCCTTCCTATTACACCAGCCTTGCTAGAATGAAGATGAATAATATCAGGCTTTACTTCTTCAGCAATTGCCTTCACTTCTTTTATTGCTTTCAATTCCTGAGCTGGCTTGATTTCACGACAAAAAGACTTAACCTCTATCAAATTTATTCTTTTATCAAAATATTCTTTATAGTTTGAAGGAGTCTGCGGACGCACAGCATATGCGATATACATATCAAACTCGTTTACAAGCTCATTTGCCAGATCGACTATGTAAGTGAACACACCACCGCCCAAAGCTTCAACGACATATAATATTTTCTTTTTTGCCATGTCCTTTCCCCCAATCACTCTTCTACTTATCAATCTTTTAATTACTATTTATGGAAATTGTGTTTTACTAATTTGTAATGACAAAATGAGAAACACTCTCTTTCCACTTCTCCCTCACTATCAACATCTAATCTTCAATACCGTGGTATCCCCGATAATCAAACATCTTCCTATCCCAGCTGGCAAGAACATTGTTTCACCTTTGCTGAAGCGCATCGGCTTTTGTTCCGCATCCATTGTCTGAACTTCTCCATATCCATTCAGGCACATCAATACCTGAAACGAACTATCCATCACAGAAAAGGCAAAACCTTTCGTTACTTGTATTCTCTCCGTTTCAAAATATTTACAACGGCAAAGTAATTCACGAGAGCAACCTGGATAGTACTTTACCATCCTTGATTTTTTGTTTACATTCGATGTAACTTTCATCTCCATGACTTGCACAGCCTTATCAAAATGCAATTCACGTTTTTTACCGTTCTTATCCACACGATTATAGTCGTAAACACGGTATGTTACATTAGAACTTTCCTGAATTTCTGCCACAAGGATACCTTTACCAATACCGTGTACCGTACCCGCTGGAACAAAGTATGTATCCCCTTTATGAACTTGAATTTTTTGTAGATGCTTATCTAGTGTTCCAGTATCAACAGCCTTCCGAAGTATTTCTTCCGTCACTTCATGCTGAAAACCATAAATTAAGCTAGCTCCTTCATCAGCATCAATAACATACCACATCTCGGTCTTGCCGTTGTCGCCTTCGTGCTCCCGTGCATATACATCATCGGGATGAACCTGAACAGACAAATCCTTCTTGGCGTCGATAAATTTCACCAATACAGGCAGTTCTCCGTTTCCCACCTTTGTGCCAAGATATTCTGAGTGAACATTCAGTACCTCCGCAAGCGTTTGTCCCTTATAGATTCCATTCGCCACATAGCTAGGACCATCCGGATGTACAGAGCATTCCCATGTCTCTGCCAGTGGAGTCAAATCAATCTTTTTTCCGTATTCTTCCCGGAGTCGAGTGCCACCCCACAGATAGTCCTTGCCAGTCGGAATCAATTTCATGATTTCCATTAATTTATCCTCCGCAGCATTAGTCCATCGGGAATTTAATCTTGTCTGTAACGCTGATTTCTTCACCGAGCTGAACTTCAATCATATCAAGTGCTGTAATAGCCTCTACTGTATGCTTACAGCCTGCGGCAATTGTGATTACATCACCAGTGCGCAACACCTGTTCCATGCCATCTACAATTGCCTTTCCTTTACCAGAAACGACCGTCCAAACTTCCTCGCGGTAATTATGCATATGGTATGTCATATGCTCACCAGCTCTCATGGAAATCTTGACTGTCATCGAGCCCGGTTGAACATCAATGACTGTATAAGTACCCCAAGATTTCTCAGCATACATTGCTTCTGTCTCGATTTTTTCCACATAGGGCTTCATATAACCGCTACGTTCTTTATCAGCAATCAAGATACCATCGCCACTGGCGGCAACAATCATATCCTTACACCCCATACAGAGGATTGGAATATTCAGTTCGTTCACCACATTGGTATTCTCGCAGGTTTCATCCAAAATGGCCTTGCCCTTGGTTTTATCTGCCATGACTTCGGCCATCATGTTCCAAGTACCGACATCTTTCCAGTCGCCACTGTAACGCAAAACCTGAATGCTGGACTCTTTCTCAACCACTGCATAGTCAAAGCTAATCTTGGTCAGGGTATCATATTTATTGAACAGATCACGGTAATCCTCGAAGTCGATCATACTATGTGCTTTATCCAGAAGATAGCCTAGCTTGAACGCAAAGATACCGGCATTCCACAGCGCACTCTGAGCCAGATACTTTTTGGCCGTTTCTACATCCGGCTTTTCTTTAAACTCCTTGACCTTGCTGACGTTTTCGCCACTTTCAGGGATGATGTAACCATACTTCTCACTGGGATAGGTCGGCTCAATGCCCATCAAAGTCAGGTTTGCGCCACCCTGCTCTGCCAGCTCCTGCAGGGTCTTGACTGCTTCGTAATAGGTATTATCTACATAAGGGTCAACCGGGCAGACAACAACAGCTTCATCCTCTGCAACCCCCATTTCATCATGAAGATATGTAGCAGCCAACGCAATAGCCGGAAAGGTATCGCGGCGGCAAGGCTCTACACAAATGGATGCCTTTTCGCCCAACTGATTCTTGATAGCACTTGCCTGCGACTTACTGGTTGCAATAGTAATCTTTGCATCAGCGTCTACTGTGGTGATTTGGCGGTAAACGCGCTGCACCATAGACTCATACACATCATTATTATTGAACAGTTTGATAAACTGCTTACTACGCACATCATTAGAAAGAGGCCAAAGACGTTTACCGGAACCACCAGAAAGTAAAATAATATTCATTATGTTTTTCTCCTCGTATAACCCTCTATATTTTCTTTACTTCAAGTACTCTTCAGCACTCTTACGGATCTCAGCTTCCACAGTCTCGGCAGCTTCCTTATTTTCTGCGCTGACAGAGATATAGGTCTTGAGCTTCGGTTCCGTACCGGAAGGACGCACCACGATGGAACAGTTATCTTCCAACAGGAACTTCAGCACATCAGACTTCGGCAGGCCATCCAAACCAGATGCGTAGTCCAACAGTTTAACTACTTTCTTGCCGCCAAACTCCTTGATATCTCCACGGAATACCTGCATGATGCTCTGCATCTTTGCGAAACCAGCACTGCCATCAAATTCATAGCTGTGCAGGGTATTCAGACAATAACCATACGTCTTGTACAGCTCGTTCAGCTTATCCAGCAGGCTGATACCTTTGGTGGCATAATAGCTGAACATCTCGCAGATCATATAGGCACCGTCTACGCCGTCCTTGTCGCGGACGTAGGAGCCGGTCAGATAGCCATAGCTTTCTTCAAAACCGAACACATAGCTGTCAGCTTTGCCCTGCTGTTCCAGCTTGCCGATCTGCTCACCGATGAACTTGAAGCCAGTCAACACATTGATAGTTCTCAATCCATAATGGCTTGCAATCTGTTCGCCCATATCCATCGTCACGATGGTCTTGACCATAACTGGGTCGATGGGCATTCTGCTATGCTTCACACGCTGGCTACAAATGTAGTCCAAAAGCAGCATACCAGTCTGGTTGCCGGTCAGCAGCTCATACTCTCCTACCTTGTTCTTGACAGCAATGCCCACACGGTCGCAGTCGGGATCGGTCGCTAGCAACAAGTCAGCATTACACTTCTTGGCATATTCCATACCCAACGCCATTGCTTCTTTGATTTCCGGGTTAGGATATGGACAGGTCGGGAAGTTGCCATCCGGCTGCTCCTGTTCTTTAACAACAGCGATATTGGTGTAACCCATTTCTTTTAAAGTACGGGTCACAGGTTTCAATCCAGTGCCGTTCAATGGGCTGTACACGATAGCTACATCCTTATTGACTTCTTCTCCAAACAGGACGGACTGGCTCTTAACCTGCTCCGCGAAGGCCGTATAGACCTCGTCCGGAATGTACTGGATGTTGCCGCTTGCCATGCCTGCTTCAAAGTCGCTGTTTTTGACGTCTGCAAAAATATCCAGCTTTTCAATTTCAGCTAAAATCTCAGCAGCGGCCTCAGTTGTGATCTGGCAGCCGTCTGCGCCGTAGACCTTGTAGCCGTTATACTTGCTGGGATTGTGAGATGCGGTCACCATGACACCGGCAGAGGTGTGCAGATAACGGGTTGCAAAAGACACGGTCGGAACCGGCATTAGAGCAGGCCAAATATTGACCTTAACGCCATTGGCTGCAAACACTCCAGCAGCCACCTTTGCAAATACATCACTCTTAATACGGCTGTCGTAGCCAATGGCCACAGACGGCTCGACATAGTTTTTCTTCAGATAATCGGCCAAACCCTGAGAAGCTTTTGCCACGGTATAGATGTTCATGCGGTTCGTGCCTGCGCCGATAACGCCGCGCAGACCACCGGTTCCGAAAGCAAGGTCACGGTAAAAAGCATCTTCAATTTTTTCATCATCTAAAGTTTTCAGTTCAGCGGCAACATCTGCATCCGCAGTTGCATTCACCAGCCATCGCTCGTATTCCTTTTTAATATCCATAGTTCATTTACTCCTCAAGTCCTTCTCGGAACAATCCATTTGAAAGGTGATTTTATTTATGTGCACATCCTGTGCAGGATTGTATTTCTAGTTTCTATTCTCCATGCCCCAACAGGCACACCTTGAAGGTCTTAAAAATAATCTTCCAATCCACCCAGAAACTGCGCTCCTTGACATACTTCACATCCAAGTCCATCCACTCTTCAAAAGAGAGGTCGTTCCGGTGTGGTGCGATCTGCCAATAACAGCTCAGGCCGGGAGTTACATACAGACGCTGCTTTTCGTAGTCGCCGTACTGCTCCACCTCGCGGGGAAGTGCCGGGCGGGGACCAACGATGCTCATGTCGCCCTTCAGGATGTTCCACAGCTGCGGCAGCTCATCAATACTGGTCTTGCGGATGAACCTGCCCACACGGGTAATGCGGGGGTCGTCCTTGATCTTGAACACAGGGCCGTCCATCTCGTTCTGATCCAGCAGGTCGTCCAGTTTTGCCTCTGCGTTGGGGCACATGGAGCGGAACTTATAGAACTTGAATGGCTTTCCATTGCGCCCGATACGCTCCTGACTAAAAATCGGACCAGCAGACGGATCATCCACCACAATTGCGATGGCCGTAGCAAGCATGACCGGTGACAGCACCACCAGTGCGCCAAAGGACAAAATCACATCCTGAGTTCGGCGGCCAATCCAGTATAAGTGGTGATCTCTCAGATTTTCTTTTCGGTCAATCTCGACCGGCTTATCAATTTCCAACACAACCGCGTTCATTTTCATCCATTTATCTTTCTATATGTGTATTTGGCTAGGCCATTTCAGCATCTAGCGTTGCCGTCAAATCCAGGTCTTTTTCAGCCAGATACTTTTCGATATATTCATCCTGAATCGGAGATTTTCTTTGATTTACCATATCTACTTTGGACGGAACTATATCAACCGCAAATACTTTTTCATGCTGCGCAAGAAGCACCGAAATAGAAAGTCCTACGTAGCCTGTTCCGGAAACCACAATAGTATATTTTTTCTTCATAACTCTTCCTCCAAAAATTAGGTCATCAACTCTATATGAACTTTTCCCGATTTTGAGAAAAGGCGAACCCTAAGTCTACTTATTCAAGGTAAGTCATCGGGGGCCATAGCTAGTTCTCACCTTCACTGCTCATGAAACCAACTTTGATTCCATCAACACTAAAGGCAAAACCTCTGGTTATTGAGCGCACATTAAGTGGCTATTCTGTAGCTCTATGCAGGTTTTCAAAATTTTGTGTCTCAGACACGACGAACAGCGGGTAGACTTTCGTCCATCCGCTGCGGCATTACTACCCTCCTTAAGTCGGCCAAAAGCGCCCTATCTACGGGCTTTTTGCTCACTTTCCCGGGCAAGAAAATATGAACAGTATCAGTAAGCCATAAGTTCTCTCTGACTTGTTCCTATTATGCCGCATTCATATAGCTATCTTTATCAAGACCATACTTCTCTATTATCAGCTTTGCTGGTAGTACCTTTGGGCGCTCAACTCCATTGGGGATAAATACCGTTTCTCTTCCATATGTATCAGCAAAATATTGCTGTACACCTCTGCTTAGAACAATAATCTCATCAGCATATCGAACGGCATTTTTCTCACCAAGCAAAATATATTTTCTTGCAAAGGAACCCCACTTCCCCCCACGGCGGTAGTCCAAACCGTGGATGGACACTGCTACGCGTTTACCGAATAACTTCGGTATCCAACACATAGCCGCAGGTCCTTCTGCATGAATATGGACAATATCATATTTTCCGAAAGCACAAGCAAGTGCCGCGAAAAAACTGGACGATACCGCTGCAAGCCCTTTTTTGTTTATAGTCGGGACTGTTTTGAGTTTTACTCCCTCGCATTCGTGCAGTTTTTTGCCGTCAAATTCTTTCCCGCTCACATGATGACCACCACGGTTATAGCAGGTCACCTGATGGCCCAGTTTTACCATCCGAGTGCTGAGTTCTTCGACCACAACTTCGATGCCACCCTCTCGGCTCCACCGCTTCTGGCCGAACATTGCAATTTTTAATTTTTTAGTTTTTTCTGCCATCCTCACTTCGCTCCCTGCTAAGTTACTTCCTCTTCTCTTCTGATTCGTATATCGGCATTTATCTTCACTGCTCATGAAATCTGGTCTGTGCAAAATCCCATTCCATCAGCACTAAAGGCAAACACGACAAATAGCCTGTCGGGGACCCCCTTCTGGGACTCCCACGGCAGGCTTGACTGACCTCCTTCTTATTCAATTTCTGTCCTTACATTTTTGGTAAATGATGATAGAACAGCACCGTTAAACCTCTATCAAGGTCTGGCTGACCGCTGCTCATCTATCCGAACAGAAATTGAGATCAATCAGTCAAGCCGCCAAAACCCTTGATTTATCAGGCTTTTTTCCGGTTGTCTCTATTATTTCACAAGCTCCATGCACTGTCACTATCACCCGCTTACCAAATAACTTTAGAATCCAGCACATAGCCGCAGGCCCCTCTGCATGGATATGCACGACATCGTATCGACCAAATGCACATGCCAGCGCCGCAAAGAAACTGGAAGACACTGCTGCAAGTCCTTTCCCGTTTATGGTCGGGACTATTTTGAGTTTTACGCCCTCACATTCGTGTAGCTTATCACCATCAAATTCTTTTCCACTTACATGATGTCCACCCCGGTTGTAGCAAGTCACCTGGTGACCCAGCTTTACCATCCTAGTGCTGAGTTCTTCGACCACAACCTCGATACCGCCTTCACGGCTCCATCTTTTCTGGCCGAACATTGCAATTCTCAATTTCTCTCCATTATTCCCCATCCTTGCATCACTCTCCATCAGGTTTTCTCCTCCGCAATTTAAAGACAAGCGCAACAACAAGCCTATCCCCTCGCCCCTTTGTGCCTGGAATAGACTTGCTCCAAACCTTCGAAATCAAATTTTCATGTCCTGCGTGATTGAACCATCAGAGCCTCCAAGAAGCTATCTTCCACCACAGCTTTGGGTATCCCTGACCTTTTTCCTTATAAAAATCCGAAGTTGAGACCTGGATCAAGCCGTCAAAATTTTTCATTTCTCCTCATTTTTTCTTCTTAATATCCACCCTATCCATACCACCAAACCACTTCCCACCGAAGCGCCCAGGGTATCAAGCAGCACATCTTTGCCGTTGCCATTGCGGGTCCCAAGCAGAAACTGATGCAACTCATCGCTTGCCGCAAAGAGAAGACAAAAAGCGATAGAAAGAAGCATTCTCTGTTTCAGGGAAAGTTTTGTGGTCAGCAAGAAGGAGGAACAGCCAATGCCAAGAAGGCAATAAAGCGAAAAGTGCGCGATCTTTCGAAGTACAAGGTTAGCCATCTCCGCTTGCGTTCCCTCAAAATTTAAATGAAGCGCTTCCAGGATCATCTGCAAAATCCCCTTGCTGAACTGATTCGAGGCGATGCCACTCTGCGAGGAAAAAAGGACAATCGCCATCATCACACCCAAAATAAGCAACAAAGAAATCAGGCGGACAGCATTTTTTCTCTTCATTTCTAGCTTTCTGCAAACAGAGGGGTCACGTATTCCCCACGGGAAATCAGCTCCATAAAAGCCGATACAACCCCCTGCTTATCCTCCTGATAGGTTACGCCAAACCAGCGATCATGGGTTGGGAGCACCTGTACGGAAACTTTTCCCTGCTGCAGCAGGCTGTCCAGAAAGATTGGGAGCAAAAACTCCGACTTCATTTCCTGTCCATGCTCCTGCAAAAAGTCCTGAAATCCTTCTCCCAGCATCTCAATAAAGCGCGGTGTCAGGCCCCACATATTCATCGAGACGCTGACATCAGGATCAAGGTTTCTGCCATCCGCCTGCGCGCCGTCTGGTGTCTTGACAATTCCCTGCGTTTCATGGACTGCCTGCAGATATCCGTTCTGATCCATCTGGCAGATTCCGCGCGTCACTGCTCCGTTGTCACTCAGGGTATTTTTAAGAACAAAGCCCGCCATGCAGAACTGGTTTTCTGCATGCTCCTCTCTAAGAAAATGGTAGAGATTATGGAACGCCTCTTTGCCATAATAATCGTCTGCATTGATTACCGCGAAGGGCTCCTGAATCAGTCCCCCGCAGCTGAGAACAGCCTGTCCGGTTCCCCATGGCTTTGTTCTACCCTCAGGCACCTTAAATCCATCCGGCAAAGCATCCAGCTCCTGAAAAGCACAGGCGTACTCGACACCCCTGCTCTGACAAAACTTCTTCATCCGATTTCCGATCACTTCGTCAAAGTCCTTTTGGATTGCGTGCCGGATAACAAAGACAATTTTTTTGAAGCCCACTTTGATTGCGTCGTGAATTGAATAATCGATGATGATCTCCCCGTTCGGGCCTACCGCTTCCAGCTGTTTAATGCCGCCACCGTAGCGGGACCCTATTCCTGCAGCCATGATGACAAGCGCAGGTTCCTTTTTTTGCTCCATCCTTGACATTCCTTTCTACCGTCTAATTGTTCACAAAAAGCTTCTTGTAATCGCAAATTGACCGCTGTATAATAAAGTTATTTAGGACGCGCCCTCCCGCATCAGCACAACCTTGATGGTTTTGAACAGGATTTTGATATCCAGCCCCAAGCTCCACTCGGTGATGTATTTGGCGTCCAGCGCGACCACCTGCTCAAAATCGGTGATGTTGCTTCTTCCGCTGACCTGCCACATTCCTGTGATGCCAGGCTTAATCGCCAAACGAATCTTGTGGTGCTGACTGTATTTTTTATATTCGTCGATAGTCGGCGGGCGGGTCCCAACCAAACTCATCTCTCCCTTGAGAACATTGATGAGCTGGGGCAGTTCGTCGATGCTGTAGTCGCGAATAAAATGTCCAATTCCTTTGATGATGCGTGGGTCATCGTCCATCTTGAACATCATGCCGTCGGCAATCTTGTTCTGCGCCATCAATTCCTTTTTCCGCTCCTCCGCATCCATGTACATCGAGCGAAATTTAAGGATCTTAAATGGACGGCCATTCTTTCCAATTCTTGTTTGTGAAAAAAAGATCGGACCTGGACTTGCTTTATAGATCAGCGGCGCTACAAAGACAAAGCAGATACCGGTTACAATGAGACCTGCTAATCCCGCGCAGATATCGATCAGCCGCTTGATAACCAGCTGCCGAACTGATGCGATGCGCACGCTTCGGGTCAGGACAGTATACCCGCCCATTCGCTCAATGATCTGACCCTTATCCGAATAGTCGGAGACCGCCAGCCCCAAATGGGTCGAGACACCCATCTGAATGCACTGGTCAAAAAAGCTGTCTGGCAAAGTAAGCTCAGGCGGCAGATCAATAAAGATACCGTCGACAACATTTTCCTTGATGTAATCCAACAAACCGGAAAAGTTTGAAACAACCGGTATCTCCCCAAACTGCTCTCCTGTTCTGTCCTGATCGGCAATACAGATGCCTGCGATATTATTCTTAGAAGCCTCCAGATTTTGCAGGACCTGCCTGATATTTTTGCTCCCTGCCAGGACAACAATCTGATAGGACTTGTCGCCCTTTTGGGCTATGCGATGCCGGAGCAGCCGCTTGTACCCACATCGCAGGAAAAACATCAGCGCCAATGAGAATATCAGCAAAGACACAAAAAACTTGCGGGACATCTCCTCATTCTGGCCTGTCAGATACAGGTAAAGGACCAGGAAAACCATGATCCAAATCGTATGCTTGAGGCTCATTTTGGCTTCCTGCAGCATTCCCCGTTTTAAAATGTTGTGGTAGGTCTCGTCAAAAAAGGCCACACATCCATTCATAATCAGCAGCAAAATCAGCAGACGCCGATAAAAGTCTGGCATGTGCGAAAATTGTCCTGCGAGCAGCAACCAATAAGATGCGCCAAATGAAATGGACAGCGACAGCAGATCAACCGACAAAAAATCAATATGTTTTAACCAGCTTACTTCGAACTGTCTGTACATCTGCTCGCACCTTCTTTCAAAACAATTTAAAAATTGTTCCTTCCTTCTGCTTTTTTCTCAGGCAGGACGGGATACACTAAAGACATGATAAAAACCAATATCCGGGAGGAACCTGTATGGATATCTTCTTCTTGATTCTGATTTTTCTCGCCTGTGTGCTGGGGGCAACATTTTGCTTTTGCATCTACTGTTGCCTTCGCCTTTGCTCCAAGCGAAACCGCCAGCGCGACGATCTTGAACAGGAACAGTTCCTGTCCCAATATCGCGCCAATAAGGGGAGTTTATGAGGGTTGGTTTGCGTCCTCGTCGGCAACTTTCTTGACTTCGTAAAATAACTCCAGGATCTGCTCTTCCAGGGCCTGCTGATCAGGATAGAATTCCATGTACTCCTCGCCTTTCAAAGCGGTTCCTTTAATATCCTGCATCGGCTGGATCTCGTAATTCACAAACTCTTCTGCCATTCGTTTGAGCTCGTCGATGGAGCAGTCAGAAATCACATAATCGGAAAGCAGAGAAATCTGCTCAGCAGAAATGGAAAAATCATCTCCCAGGTTTTGCACCTTTTCGGCCAGTGCTTCCAGATACTGTTGCTGTCGCTTCATGCGGTTGAGGTTGCTGCTGTCCTCCATCCCCGCTCTTATGCGAACATAATTAAGTGCCTGCTGTCCCATCAAGGTTACGGTCTCCCCCTTGACCAGCGTCTCATCGATACCGGTAAAGTCATCCAAAACCTCGACGGTCACCCCGCCAACCAGATTATTCAGGTATGGCACCGCTCCCATCGTCAGACCAACATAGTGATCAATCTCGACTCCATGCAGAAAATCGGAAACTGCCTGCACTGTGTTTTGAAAACTGTCATGCAGGCCGCTGCCATATGTGTGAGCCAAAGCTAACTGTCCAGTAATTGATCCCGCGTGCTGGCCGGTAACGCCCAGCACGGGGATTTGGGCCATGGTGTCACGGTTGATGTGGAGGATTGTCGTCGTCTCCTCCAGTTCATCAAAGATTCCAAGCAACAGGAAGTCCGCCTGTCCGTCGTTGTTGTAGCTTCCCGAATCCTCCAATGGCTCCATTTTATCAATACCTGCGATCAGGATGGTCTCCAATTCACTTTTTGGAGCATACCATTGCCCATCTTTTTCGATCCAGCCTTCCCGTCTTCTGCGGGCTGGCTCGTCGATCTGTTCCTGCATCATCACCGCCTGGTTTCGCCGGTTTGACTCCCAAAGATAAATTCCCAGGAGAATCGCCCCAAGACAAATCAGCAGCAACAGCAGCAATAAAATTTTTTTGACGTGTCCCTTTGTCATTTGCATATGTGGCATGGCATGTCCTCCAAAGGAAGCGCCGGATGGCGCTTATTTTTTCTTCGATCTAACAACCGCAACTGCTCCGAAACCTGCAGCAACCGCTACTGCTCCAGCCAGTGCAATCGAGCCCATGCCTTCCACCATGCCGGTTTCCGGGTTTGGTTTGCCATCCACTTCATCCTGTGCTGTTGTCGCGGTTTGCTGTGCTGTTTCATTATGCACCGGAGCTGTTGCCGCCGCGCTGTTACCAGAGGCATTTTTAACAGCAAACGCAATCGGGCTTAAGCTAGTAAAACGAACTGTCACGCTGCCGTCGCCGTTGTTGACCACATTCTGCTGGTCGATTACTTCCCAGTCATCCTCGCTGTAGTTGTGCAGACAGATTACCAGATCATCCGCAGCAACTCCCAGACGGAACTGAAGCTCAATGCTGTTGCCATCTTCGAGCAGCGCACGTACCTGCTCATCAACACTTACGTCAAACAGGTCGCGGACCACCAGTTCATCCACCGATACATCCGGAGCAACCCCTGCAAGAACTGTTTCCAGATTCGGAACCAGTTCATTTAAAGAAGAAACATTTCTGATCTGCTCATAAGCCGCCTGCAATGAAGTTCTGATATTTTCCGCCGCTTCATCTGCCTGTGCTACCGGAGTAACAATCAGGTTTCCGGACAAAACATCCTCGACTGCGTTGCCCTGCGCGTCGCGGACAACCGCAACGACTTCTTCTCCAGCCTCATTGACAGTGGTGACCAGGTCAGGTGCCTCTTTTCCCTGTACACTCGGGGTAAATTCAGCAGCCCCCGCAGAAATCGCGGTGCTGACCGCCAGCATCATCGCCAAAATAAATGTGCTTATTTTTTTCATAAAACTCATCCTTTCATTTTTTCATATTTATTGGTAAGAAACTTTTTTGTTCTTCCAACCATTTCAATGCATCATTCCCAAACCGTTCCGTAAGGACGGCAGCCGCCTCCCCCATATTGGGTCTTCGCAGCGTCATGTTGTGGCAGTCAGAACCCAGAAACTGTATTCGTCCCTTTTCCATCAGATGCAGAGCCTTTTTTCGGGTCCGGTTCTGGATAAAAAAGTTTGCGTTCGACTGGATCAAGACCCCTGTCTGTTCCAGCTTTTTCCAGAAGCCCCATCCCTGAAAGGAAAAATACCGCTCGATGTGTGCCAGTACAATCTGCAGACCCGACTGCTTTTGCGCCAACACAAGCTCATGCAGCATACGGTCGCTCCATGGAATGAAGGGCATTTCCAGCAGGAGAAGATTGCTGTCTTCTATTTTCAGCTTTTGCAGTTCTTTGCTTTGACTGATTCCTTCGTAGTATCGAACTTCCGCTCCCAGCATAATCTTTGGCAGATCCTCCCTGCCGCCAATCCCCTGTTCCAGCCGAACGTGAGCTTCATGCCGCCTTTCCAGGAAGGTTTTGGGGTCTTCCCTGTCCGCATAAAAATGCGGCGTTGCAACCATCCACTTCACGCCCTGCCCAGCGGACAACTC
>PPYF01242059.1_pt1 | contig 23036 bp, 18 predicted proteins | sample 1559871 | NCBI WGS metagenome assembly PPYF01 (sample SAMN08240021, study PRJNA423297) | Human gut metagenome, whole genome shotgun sequencing project.
ACTCAGTAGTTTCAATTATTATTTTTATATTATTTTTTTTGCAATATTTTCTGAGTTTTGCTTGTAACAAAACAGAATTCACTTCATATAATATTAAAAAATCTGGTGATAACTTTTTCAGTTTCTTAAGCAGCAATGGTCCTGTTATATTTCCTAACATTTGATCTACATTCCACTTTAACCCTCTAATCTTTCCATCGCCTTTAATTGGCGGAAGATACTCATAATGAACATATTTATTATTCTTTATTTTTTTACCATCTTTAGATGACAATGCTATTACATATACATCCATATCTATTTTAGTCAATAATTCAGCTCTATTGCACACATGTATTGCTGACGCCGAATTAGGCACTCCTATATCACCAAAATACACAATCTTTTGTTTATTCATATAACGCCTCTCTTTTCCGAAGATTTATCAATTAACAAATAATATCTTTTAAGAGCACATAGCTAGATTACGTTTTTTGATAAATGCTATGTGTTATATAACCTATAAAAAACTTCTATAACCTTTTTTGTATCATAACGGTCAGCAATCTTTAAATTAGATGCTAATCTTTTTTCTAAACTATTTTTATCAAATAATGCTATGTCATGCGCCCATTTTTTTGCATCATCCTTTAAGGACATAAAATGAACCAAATCTGAAATTGCAACTTTCTCTGTAATAGTATTTGATAAAAAGCAATTTAACCCAGCCGCTTGAGCTTCTAATACTGCTGTGGGAAATCCTTCAAACAAAGATGGAAATATAAAGTAATCTGCAAGAGCTAATTTTTCATCTATATCTGATACTACACCATATAATGTAATTCGATTTTGTAGTTTCATATCACATATTTGCTGTTCAATTTCCGGTCGCAGCTCTCCATCTCCCATTAAAATCAAATGTGATTTCGGATTTATTTTGCACAATTCGCTAAAAACTTCTATTAAAAACTTGTGATTCTTTACTTTAGAAAAACTTCCGGTATGAGCATATACCGTACATCCTAACAGATCATTTTTTTGCTTTAATTCATTTTGTTTTTTTATAGCAAGTCTATATTTTTCACAATCTACTGGCAGTGGAATAATTTCAACACCTTCCTCTTGTCCAAATAACCATATAGCAGCTGCACTTCCACAGGACACCTTTACATCTGCACATCTATTTAATATTTTAGAAAAATGTGGTGATAATTTCGCTAATTTTCCTCCTCTGTAATCCATAGTATTATGAGAATGAACAACTACTCTCTTCGTCCCTGCAAGTTTACATATCACTAAATCCACAAATGCTAAGAAAGAATTTTCAGAATGAATATGAGTAATTTCATAGCTATTACGATGTACTACACTATACATTTCCTTTAAATATTTCCAATAGCATTCAGATTTTCTTGATACATGATAAATCTTTCCATGTCGTTCTTCTATTTCTCCCTCATAATAACCTTTTTCCAAACCATTAACTAAAAAATCAAATTGAACTCTATTTTGATCCAGGCCACGATAAACATTCATCACCATTGTTTCTGCCCCACCCACATTTAGAGAACCTAAAATATGAAGAACTTTTCTTTTAGAATTATACATTTTCCCTTCCCTGTCAATCCGTTAAATAACCAATTAACGTTTCCTTTCATTTTATGAATCTTTACTATTTTTTAGACACTCTGATATTTTCCTATTAACATAATAAGGTGTAACTATTGCAGAAACTAATGTTGCACATACCGTTCCTAACAATACACCAACTACACCCATATCACATTTTAAAAGAAATAATAATGAAAGTGGTATGTTAATTACACTTTGTATAATAGCTACAGGAACTAATACTTTCATCATAGACAACCCATTTGCAATTTGTGAATAAATAGCATTCCACATATATATAATCGTGTATATTCCCATTAACAAGATAAGTTCAGATTCATAATTCAAATCTTGACGAAGCCATATAAATGCTAATGGTCGGAAAATTAGCATTAATATAACTACTCCTACAATTCCTACTGCTATCAATTTATACATTGAATAAATGCTATTTTTTATTAATTGATAATTATTTTCAGCTTTTGCAGCAGCAGTTCTTGACCAATAAGGTGCTACAATCATTGTAAATAGGGCTGTTCCTATAGAAAATAACTTATTGACAATACTATAACTTGTCACCTCGGCTGGCCCAATAAAATGTGAAATAATCAAATTATCTGTCGTAAAAAGAATTAATGCCGCAATTTGAACAACAAAAAACTTAATTCCTAAATTTGTAGTTTCACGGGCTTCTTTTTGAGAATAATATTTAAATTTAGGAATCATATACTTGTTTTTATTAAATAATCTAATACTAAAAAGCACAGATATTATAAAATCACTTACCCCATAAAGAATTGCTATTAACAAGATACTGGCATTTTCAAATCTAATTAAAATAAATACTCCCAACAACATTACACCTTGTTGCAATACAGCCATTAAACCTACTTTGCTATTTTGTTGAATGGCATAATATATGCTTTTACACAACGATAACCAAAAATTGACTCCAACAAAAATTATACTTACAATCATGATTGTCTTTAAATTTTCATCAATCTTTTTAATTCCAAAAACTGTATTCCAATTTAGTATACAAGCAAGTATGCATCCTATTGCAATTGCCCCTACGACTATAAAAGCTAACATAACATATGCACTTGAAATATATTTTTGAACCTTCTCATTTCTTTCTGATTTTTCATTCATCAAGCTTTCAGCCAATTTATTTCTTAATCCATTTCCAATACCAATATCAAAATAGTTAATCCATGATAAAACATTTAATATGGTTGTCCACACACCATATTTAACTTCTCCCAAATAAAACAACACAAGAGGTACATATAAATAACTTACAATCATTGATATAGCTTTATATAATGTACCTAATATCATATTTTTTTTAACTTGTTTTTCACTCAAATCAATTTCATTCATTAATACCCTCCTTCTACTAGCCTAATCAAACGGATTTTATAAGTTTATATTCATTAAATACATACTATTTATTTTTCAATAACTCTTCATAAATTTTTATTAAAGTGTTGTTATTTTCATTCGGATCATGTGTCTTTAATGCGTGTTTTCTTGCATTTTCCCCAATGCTTTCGGCTAATTTAGGATTATTAAACACATCTTTTATATAATATGCTAATTTATAAAATTCCTCATAAGGATAAATAAAACCTTCCTTATTCCTGTTCATCATATCTTGAACACCTCCTACATCAGCAGCTATACAAGGTACTCCTAAAATCATTGCTTCCCCCAAGGAATTAGGTGAATTTTCTATATTAGAAGGACATATAAATAGATTTGATTTCAACATATTCTTCTTCATAGTATTAGCATCTATATTTCCTAAAAACTCAATATTTTGATTTAGTCTGTATTTATTTATTAAATTCTTCACATAATTACCATATGTATTTCCTTTTAAAAAATTACCTTCAAATATATTGTCCCCAGCAACCACTACTTTTAAATTGGGAAATTCATTTTTAATCAAATTAACTGCTTCGATCACCATATGTAATCCTTTATATGGAACAGCTCCTTGACTTAATACTATTTGATATGGATTACAATCATTATATCTCCATATACCACTATAAAATTCTTTTCTAAGTGTTTCGTTACAAAAATGATATATAACACATGGATTCATCATTTTTGCGCATGCATAATCCCAAGATGTTCTTCCTATTATATGATTAATAGATTTTATTGCATTAATTTCATAATTTCCTCTGTGTGCAATTTTCTTCTGGTTTTCAACAATAGAACTATTTCTAATAAATTCACTTAAGGTTCTTTTCTTATATACTGAAGCTGATAATCCCCCAAAATAATGTTTCGCATAAACAGAAACCAATCCCTGAACAGATATTATAATATTATTATTATACGATAATAATTTAGCAACCTTAATAAAATAATATGTATAAATAAATTCTGTGCCAAAAAAATGAACAATGTCTGGTTTCTCTTTCAAAAGAATCATTTTAAAACTCTCACAAGAACTAGAATCTAAAGACATTTCTCTTTCAGCTTCGTCCACTGTCATCGGTACGGAATAATAAGTGAAATTTTCATATCTACCATTTTGAGAATTTTTATTATTATAATCAGGGTAGCAACATACTAAACTTACATTATCACTTTTTATCAGTGCATTACTAAGTCCATCTAGCCAACCTCCTCTTGTGGTTTTATTGACTTCTTCCTGTATTTCACTTATTTTGGATATTTTCACATTGCACATCCATAGAATTTTCATATTCACTTCTCCTTACTTTCCTGTTTAAAGGTAATGCAAACAATAATAATGATGGGTAAAATATATCAGATTGTCCAAATGTATTGTTTACAAATAAAAATATAATTAGAAAAAAGCATCCAACTGTATATCTATTATAGTATATCGGTCTAAAAATACAAGAAAAAATAATAAAATATATCTCAACACCTAACGCTCCAAGAACAGCAATTAACGCTGCTCCATCAGGAGTAGTTTTCCCTATACTTCCTAAATAGTAAAATAATCTATCAAATCCAACTCCAAACGGATTTTCTTTTAAACACATTAATACTGCTTTCCACGTCTCTATCCGATCACTTCCTGTACCTATTAATTTAACCCCACCATCAAAGTTTATTTTGTCAAAAATTACTTTTGACAAGAAGCTATCATATCCATGTTTTGAAAAGTCAAAAATTACAAACAAAATCACACCTACTGATATTAACATAAGTTTATTTTTTGTTTGTTTTGAAACTTTTTTTGAAAAAAATAAATATGTAACTAAAATCATCACTAAATTAATATACCCACTTGTTGATTGAATAGTAATTATAGTTACTATTAATGTAAGAACATAAAAATTGTATTTTCTTTTTGAGCATTTAATCTTATGCCGAAAAAATAATAAAAGTGTCAAAGCGACTACAACTATCATTTGGTATAATCCAGGTTCATTAAATATTCCATTATTTCTCATTAAATCGTTTCCAAATCTAGCCACATAAAAAAAGGTTCCATAATATGTTACTGGGGATAATGTATACTCTGTACTACTAGACCAAACTGGTTTCTGATATGGAACATACGAAAACCATGATATACTTTTAAAACTTTCTGGGAAAAATATAGTATATAGCCATAATAAAATACTAGCCCAAGCAAATATCACAACAATTTTGACATATCTATCAATAAAATTTTCTCTATCAACATAAAAAGCTACACTTAAAAGCATTATGGCAGATAAAAAATGGAAAAAATAAGATATTCCAATCCCTCCCATATTCATTGTTCTAACTATTATAATGTTAAGTAACATAAGCGCAGAAAAATTTTCTATATATTTGTTTCTTTTCTTTATACTAATCATCCAAACAAAGGAAGAAAAGATTAAGCAAATGAAATCAAAAGTATCCTTACCTATCATCCATTTTAATCCCGCATCATGCCAAATAATCATTAAATAAATTAATATATATTGTAGTATAGCTTTTTTACTTATTAGCAACCGCACAACTTCGTCTCCTTATATTTACAATGGTTTCCTGTCTCTCTTACACAGCATCAGATTTCCTTTTATTTTAAGTAACTAGAGCTGGAATAAAAACCATTAAACTACTACACAGAATTACCTTCAAAATTCTTTCATTCAAATTGCTTTTTTAATTTCATAAAAATAAATTGATTGACTTTTCTATAATCAAATTTTTTACTAATTTCTAATGATTTTTCCGAATAATACTCATATTGTTTTCCTATATCGAAAATAGCTTTTTGAATAGTGTTAGATTTTCCATCCGTCTCGATAGCATTCTTGTTAAACTCCACCAATTCTCCAATCCCACCAACATTTGTCGTAATAATTGGTAACCCATAACTTTCTGCTTCTATAATTGTCATTGGTTTTCCTTCAACAAATGAATTTAATATTAATGCATCTGCCTTCTTCATATATTCCTGTACTTGTTTTTGATTTACCGCACCAACAAAGTGAATATTGGATCCCTCAACAATTCCTGTTAAATAGTCATATTCTTCCCCATCTCCCACAATAGTTAACCTCATATCTTCTTTTCCATCAATTGCATAAATTATCTCATCAATTTGCTTAACTTTTGATAATCTCCCTACAAATAATAACTCCATAGGACAATGGAGCTTTTTTTCAATCTTTTCTTGAGGAAGAATGATAGAATTGTCAACTTTATAAACATTATAATTATATCGTTTGTATTGATTCACTGATTCATCATCTAAACAAAATATAATATCCGATTTTTTTATTAAACATTTCAGAAATAAATTAAATAACTTTTCCACGATTCTATTATTTTGAAAAAATCTAAATCCCTGCGTCATATTATAAAAACTTCCATGCGAAAAAGTAGCAATTTTTGAAAAGGGATGACAAAGTTTAATCTGTATAAAAGCTTCTGGCGTATGTATATAATGAAAAGAATTTTTGGTACACGGAATTAAATGATTATATTTAAATAATCCTTTTACAAATTCTAATCTTAACGAACTTTGTACATTTTTTAAATCTGCATTTCTATACACCACTGGTATGAAATCTATTTTTATATCATTAATACTTACATTAGATAATTTACCTACATGTTCCTTTTCATTTGTTATTCCAACTAACATTACTTTATTTATAATTTCTTCATCTATTTCTGTAAGATATATCAAAAAATTTCTTATACTTGTTAACTGACCACCTATTGGAAAATCCACAAAATTAGATGTATCATATATTATTAAATTATCCATTTTAACCTCATTTTTTAGAAATCATATACCATACAAATTTTGTATTCGTAATTGCATATCTTTTAAACAATCTCTTTGGTTCTTGTATCAATCTATATAGCCATTCCAAACTCATATTCTGCATCCATTGCGGCGCTTCTGGAATAGTTCCTGCCAAAACGCTAAATGCCCCTCCTACACCTACCATAATTCCTTTTATCTTTTCTTCATTTCTATAACAAAATAACTCTTGTCTAGGTGCTCCTAATGCAATCCATACAAAATCTGCTTCTGTGTTATTAATTCTATCGGCTAACTGTTGCTCTTCCACTTCACTCATATCCCTAAAAACAGAAGATTCACTTCCGACAATCTGAACCCATGGATACTCTTCTTTAACTTTTTTTATAAGAGCATCTAAATTTTCCTGTGTGGAACCATAGAAAAAATGTTTCATTTTTTTATTTTTTGATTCTTGAAAAATTCGTCTCATTAAATCTGGGCCAGTTACACGATCCATATCCGAATATTGCTTCCTACCGACAATAGAAAGTGGCTTTCCATCTGGAACCGAAAGCATAGATTCCGACTGTACCTTATAATACATCTCATTTTCGTGTGCCATTACCGTCGTATGCACATTTGATACGCATATGTAATTTCCATGAGCCGCTTCCCAATTATCAAATAAAAATTCTACACAACTATCCATATTTATTGCAGAAATGGGTACTCCTATAATTTCAACTCTCTCCGGAATACTATTAAATAATTCTTGATTTACCATAAATATCACTCAAACTCTCATAATTTATTTTTTCGCTTAATTTTTCTTTATAGTACAAATATGCATTAATTGAATAAAACTCATTGTTATCAATTATATCGATAATTGCATGGAAAAATGAATCAAAATCATCTATTTTATATGTCACGCCTCCTTTAGCCTCTTCAACCATTAGCTTAGGATTTCCTAAGTCTGTAGTTATTACTGGAACACTTAACGAAAAGCTCTCAGGAATGGACATTCCAAAAGTTTCATACCACTCACTTGCTATGATTACAGCCTTGCTTTGTGATATATCATGCAAAATGACTTCTCTCGGCTGAAAGCCATAATAAATAATATTTTCATTTTTCTTTGCAACTTTTTCAACAAATTCTTTGTAACTACCTGTACCATAAATATGTAATATATAATTCATTGGCAATTTTTTCCACATTTTTAAAAGAGACAATATCCCTTTATTCTCTTCCAATCTACCAGAGAAAATAAATATTTTGGGGGTATCCCCCCCTAATTTTTCGTAAATATTCGTTTGTTTAACATAGTTCTTATCCTTTGACAATACATCTCGATAATATACTATAGCATTGTGTCTTAATTCATGATTATTTTTTATCACAGCATTAATTGCCATCATAAAATCCTCAATTTTGTCAGGATTATATATTAAGCCTGCTTTAGATTCCGTAACAATATCTGCTACATTTCCAATATTGACAGACACAATAGGACAGCCAACTGCCATACTTTCCGCAATTATCATAGGATATCTCTCATTCCCTAAACTTGGGGAAATTATTGCCATAGATTTTTTGATATCACCCAACATTTCTTCCTGTGCCCACCCCCAAAAACAGGACACATTACCAATATTTTGTACTTCTTCCTTCACATAAGCTTCCAATGGTTCCACTCCATAAATATGGAGTTTATACTTTTTAGGCATTTTTCCCCATTGTTCTAACAACCATTTAATCCCTTTATTTTCATCTAAACAGCTTACAAAAACAATTGGATTTTCTTCCTCATCCTCACAAGTTAGTTTCATGAAATCCCTAACAAAATTCGGCTTAACAAACACATTATCTCCATTTACATCAAGCAATTGTGAAAACTTCTGTTTATTAAATTCTGTAAGAAAAATGTAATTAATCTTATTATAAGTCCCCAATTTTCTATGTATATTTAACATTGTAGATACAACCAACGTCTGTATTTTTGAATTTCTGTAACACTTATGTTTTACCGCTGAATTAAATGACTTTTCCTTTAAACACTCCTCACATATATGACCATCTCTATAAAAAATTCCACAAGGACACAAAAACCTAAAATTGTGAATTGTTTGCACTACTGGTACTTTTTCACTTCGTGCAGCATAGTAAACAGAAGGTGAAATCAGTGGAAACGTATTGTGGCAATGCACGATATCTATTTTCCTATTCCTTATTATTTTTTTTACATCTCTATATGTTTTAAATGACCATATTGTAGTAAAGGGAAGTAACAATAATTTTAACTTGGATTTTTTTAATTCATCATTGCTTCTAGTATATTCAATAACTTCATGCCCATTTTCACGGAGCATTTCCACCTCATTTTCAAATACTGTGTGTTCACCTCCACCAATTTGATAGAAATTATGAACCATTAAAACCTTCTTTTTACTCATTATATCCGCTCCTACTATTAGAACTTTCTCCAAACAATTTAATTTTCAACTCCTAGATAACTCTGAATAATCTTTATAACTTTTGAGCTTAATTTTTTCCACATAATTCGGCACCTTAATACCATAATCTTTCTCCATATTCGTCTGAATTGCTGTAGTAACTTCCTGTAAAAGACTATTCTCATCAATGCCAACAATCACAAAGCCTTCTTTATCAAATGTCTCTAGCAACTCTTTTTATTTTCTGATACAAACAGCTTGGAAGTTTAATTATGTTTAATGCCTTTCAACTCCTCTTTTACATAATCTGTTGTGAGAATCTTCTTAACCGTACCTTCTACATCAAGTCGAATTGTATTATGACTTGTATAAGATTCATCAGCCATGGTATGTACTTCCCCATTCACAACAAACTTATCATAATTTAAGTCACGGCTATCTGCGGCAACGCGGTAATAGCCTCCCATATCTTCTGCTCTAAGCCTTTCTTCTTTTGTCATAAGTGTTTCATATAACTTTTCACCATGACGTGTACCAATGATATTTGTTCCTGTATCTCCAAATAACTGCTGTACCGCTTTTGCAAGATCTCCAATTGTAGAAGCATCTGCTTTCTGAATAAACAAATCTCCTGGATTTGCATGTTCAAATGCGAATCGAACCAATTCTACTGCTTCATCAAGGTTCATTAAAAATCGTGTCATGTTAGGATCGGTGATTGTAATTGGTTTCCCATTTTTAATCTGATCAATGAAAAGTGGAATAACAGAACCACGTGAACACATTACATTACCGTATCTTGTACAGCAAATCACAGTTCCACCACGTTTTGCAGCTACTCTAGCATTTGCAAAAATAACGTGTTCCATCATCGCTTTGGAAATTCCCATAGCATTGATTGGATATGCAGCTTTATCTGTCGAAAGACAAACTACGCGTTGTACACCCGCCTCAATTGCTGCATGAAGTACATTATCGGTACCTTCAATATTTGTTCTAACTGCTTCCATTGGGAAAAATTCACAAGACGGCACCTGTTTTAGGGCTGCTGCATGGAAAATATAATCTACTCCTGGCATTGCATCTCTTACTGACTGAATATTACGAACATCTCCAACATAAAACTGTACTTTGTTTGCATGTTCTGGATATTTTGCTTGAAGATCATGCCTCATATCATCCTGTTTCTTTTCATCGCGCGAAAAGATACGAATTTCCCCAATATCTGTTGTTAAAAAGTGTTTCAATACAGTATTCCCAAAAGAACCTGTACCACCTGTAATCATTAAAGTTTTTCCTGTAAATGCTGACATTCTAATTCCCTCCACTATAAATTCAATTTTCTATATTTCCATTCCTTCATAGGATTGTAAAACATTTTCACATTGAGTCATTCCTATGAATTACTGTTTTTACTGTCTTAAATAAGATTCTAAAATCTAATTCCATACTCCAATTTCATATATATTTAGTATCAAGTTCACCACTTCATCAAAATCTGTGATATCACTGTTTCATAACAGTTCTAGTTCATACCTTTAGTATTTTTCTTAATGATCATACAAGCATAACTTCTACCATATGCAGTTAATTATACTATGCTTCATTCCTTGTTTCAACAAAATCCCTAATTCTGAAGATTTTGCTTAATACTACTCTATTCTCAGGAATCGCATCATCTTGTTTTCACAAAGAGGAACATCATTTCCATCTTCTTTCCCTACTCCGCTCCTTTTCCAAACACGGCCACGAACACCGTCTTGAACAGCAGTTTGATATCCAGCCCGATTGACCAGTTATCGATATATTCCAGATCAAGTGCAAGCACTTCGTCAAAGTCTGTGATATCGCTTCGTCCGCTTGCCTGCCACATTCCGGTAATACCTGGCTTGATACTAAGTCTTCTCTTATACTTGCTTTTATATTTCACGAATTCATCCATTGTTGGTGGTCTTGTTCCCACAAGGCTCATATCGCCTTTCAAGACATTCCAGAACTGCGGAAGTTCATCAATACTTGTCTTACGGATGAACTTTCCCACTTTTGTAATACGCGGATCATTGTCCATTTTGAACATCAGACCGTTCATTTTGTTCTGAGCCATCAACTCTTTCTTTCGTTCTTCCGCATCCATATACATAGAACGGAATTTGTAGATTTTAAATGGTCTGCCATTCTGTCCCACTCTCGTCTGACTGAAAAATATTGGTTCTTTGGATTCCAGAACCAATGCTGGCGCAACAAAGATAGTTGCAATTCCTGTAATAATAAGTCCGACAATTGCTCCAATAATATCCATAATTCGCTTCACGATAATCATTTTCAATGTGATAATTGTCTGACGGAAATCAATTACATAATAATTTCCAAACTCTTTTAATTCTTTATGGCGGTGGCGCAGATTCAGATCAAACACCCGAATATTTAGATCTACGACAACTCCCATATCCTCGTATTTTTCGATAACCTCAGAGATATGTGTCCCGGAAGAATACGGAACATGAATGAATATCTCATCTACCACTCCTTCAGTCACACACTGGTACATATTATTAACATTTCCTATTACAGGGATTCCCTGAATCTCCGTTCCAACGATAGAATCCGGCTCGTCAATCAGAATAAATCCCTGCAGATTATAAGCCCACAAATTATTCGATTTCATATTCTCAAGCACCTCGTCTACATAAGAAGAAAGGGTGAATACAACCAATCTCTTACTGGAACGGCTTTTATTATAGACATGAATCAGATACAATTTACAAATCATACGGAACGTGTACATAAACGCCACGTTACAGATTGCGATATACCCGAATACAAGTCGTGAGAATTCACTCGTTACCTTCATCACAAAAAAGGCAATCAGCAATGAACACATCAAAAGAATGTTTCGCTTAAGCACAATAATCATTTCTTCCCACGGACCTCTTTGATAGAACTCTTTTGTAGAACTCTTGATCAGATAAATCACACTATAAAAGAACAATAACAGCAACAACGGTATTCTTCCATCCATTGGAAACTCCGTCTGCCAAATATCACGATATCGAATATAATTTGCTGTAAAAAAACTAAGCAAAATAGCTGCTAAATCAAAAAACAGCAACACAGTTCTGGAAAAGTGTTCCTTTTCAGATTCCAAACTTGTTTTTGATGATTTTTTAGATGTTTTTTGCATCATCATGAATATTTCCCTCTCCTCTCGCATACCTTAATATTATAACTAGCAAACAAAACACTCTCAAAAAAGGAGAATATCTTATGACTTCTTTCAAAATGCAATTAAAAATCTGTATTGCCTCTATTATCAGCTCACTTTTTATAGTTGGCAACTTATTTTTATTCAATCACATCTTGATTACGCACCACGTCATTTCTCGCTAATTGTAATTTTAATAAAAATTTAATATGATGTCAAATCAAACCTTTCCACCCTCTGTTCCGCCACAAAAAAAGCACAATTTCCGATACAAATGCGGAAGATTGTGCTTTTTCTAGTCAATGATTTCAGTTCTGCAAATGCACGTTCTCATATGTATGACCTCATATTTATGCAAAAATCAGTCCCACCATACACAAAGAACCTTTCTGTCCTAAGACAAAAAGGTTCTATCAAATACTTATCCCCTACGGTACCGACTGTCTTCGACAATTTTTTTATTTAGAATATCATACCGAGGAATTATTGTCAATGATTACCATTATCTCTCACCTCTAAAGTGTCCTCTTTCGAACTCCCTTTCGGTTTCCCGGCAATCGCATATAACACCATCGCCAGAAGAATGGTTCCCACGACACTGCTCACCTCCGATGCCTCCCACAGGATGCAGATTCCTTGCATAGAATATAAAACACCACGCAACTGAGGTGACCCCCAAAAGTTAGACTTTTGGGGGTCGGTTCAAACCGCGTGGTGTCTCACATTTTATTCTGCATATCCTTCCGGATTATTTGACTGCCATCTCCAAGAATCCTCGCACATCTCATCAAGTCCTCTTTCTGCTACCCAGCCAAGTTCTTCTTTCGCTTTTGTTGGGTCTGCATAACATGATGCAATATCGCCAGGTCTTCTCGCCTTGATCTGATATGGAATCTCTTTTCCGCATGCTTTTCCGAATGCTTTTACCATATCAAGTACAGAGTATCCGTTTCCTGTTCCAAGATTGTAAACTTTCACTCCTGCTTTTTCTTCAATCTTCTTCAAAGCTTTTACGTGTCCAAGCGCAAGGTCTACTACGTGGATGTAATCACGTACCCCTGTTCCATCCGGTGTATCATAATCATCACCGAACACTCCAAGGCATTCCAATTTGCCAACCGCTACCTGTGTGATGTATGGCATTAAGTTGTTTGGAATTCCTTTTGGATTCTCTCCGATTGTTCCGCTCTTATGTGCTCCAACCGGATTGAAGTAACGAAGTAATACTACGTTCCACTCTGAATCTGCTGTATGAAGATCTGTTAAAATCTGTTCCAGCATTGATTTTGACCATCCGTATGGATTTGTGCACTGTCCTTTTGGGCATTCTTCTGTGATCGGTACAAATGCAGGATCTCCATAAACTGTTGCAGAAGAACTGAAGATAATGTTCTTCACACCTGCATTTCTCATCGCATCACAAAGCACCAAAGTTCCTGCAATATTGTTATCATAATATTCTAATGGTTTCGCTACAGATTCACCTACTGATTTCAATCCTGCAAAATGAATTACTGCATCAATATCTTCTTTCTCAAAGATATTTTTCATCGCTTCTGCATCACGAATATCTGCTTCATAGAACTTAATTGTCTTTCCGACAATCTTTTCCACACGGTCTAACGCTTCTTTACAAGAATTACATAAATTGTCTACTACAACCACATCATATCCTGCACTGATCAGTTCAATACATGTATGGCTTCCGATATATCCTGCTCCACCTGTTACTAAAATCGTCATAATTGTATCCTCCTTTTAATCATCTTGTTAACAAGGACGAGAGTTTTTCTCCCGCCCTTTATTATAATACTTCACTCTAATATATACAACTATTTTGTTTCAAAACATTTTTTCTGTTATGAATTGTATTTTTTAATAATTTCCTGCATTGTATCCCATTTTGCTTCCATGTCTTCTACCAGTTTAAACTGTGTACGACATCTGTCAAGGTTATGGTTCTCTCTGTGGATCTTAAAGTATGTATCTCCCTGAAGGTGGTCAGTGAGGAATCTCATACCACATTCAAATGTCATTACTTTTGCTCCCATCGGCATCATTTCAATTTCTTTCTGTGTCAATTTGCCGCCGCATCCTTCAATGAAACCTTTTGCATACACATCAAACAATTCCATATCACAAGATACTTTTGAAAGATCCTGCTCGTCTTCTGCTGCTGTGCTTGCACCAAAACGGATAGAATCACCAAAGTCATTCATTGCAAGTCCCGGCATAACAGTGTCTAAGTCGATCACACAGATACCTTTTCCTGTCTTGTCATCAATCATGATGTTATTCAATTTTGTGTCATTGTGAGTAACACGAAGTGGAAGTTCTCCATTTGCAAGCATATCTCCGAATACATTTGCAACGTCTTCATGTGCAAGTACAAAATCGATTTCTTTCTGTACAGATGCTGCACGTCCGCACACATCTTCTTCTACCGCTTTCTTGAATGTAGCAAATCTTGCTTTTGTATCATGAAAGCCTACAATTGTCTCGTGAAGTGTCTCTGCCGGATAGTCTGCAAGCAGTCTTTGGAAATTACCAAATGAAACTGCGCTCTGATAGAAATCTTCCGGTGTCTCTACCTGATCATAGCTTGTTGCTCCTTCGATGAATTTATATGCTCTCCAGTAATCTCCCTGTGAATCCACAAAATATGGTCTGTTTGCTACAGTGCGAATTACGTTCAAAGTCTCTCTTTCCGGGTCTCCACCGTTCTCGATAATCTTTTTGCGCAGATAAGAAGTCACTCCTAAAACATTCTCCATAAGTTCTACCGGTTTTGTAAAAATGGATTTGTTCATGCACTGTAAGATCACGCGCAGTCTTCCCATCTCACCGATATCAAATGTCAAAAGGAATGTATCATTGATGTGTCCGTTTCCATATGGTCTTTGTTCAATCAATGTCCCTTCAAATCTAAAATTTGCAATTGCTTCATCTATTTGTCTATCTGAAATTCTTCCCATTATTTTTCTCCCCACAGGTTCTCTGGATACAAACCTGATTCTTTCATATTTTTAATCGCATTCACTACAACCGGTTTATCTTCTTTATATGTCACTCCGTACCATTTGTCTGCTGACGTCAGAACTGCCACTGTTGCACGGTCTTCTGCGAGCAGATTACTTACAACTGTCGGAAGGAAGTATTCACATTTCAAAGGATTTGTCTTAAGTCCTTCATCTAAAAATGCTGTAAACCCGTTCTTAATCTCCTGAAGGATGCTTGCTGTGAATCCCCACATATTCATAGAAACAATGCTTCCTTTTGGAAGTTCTGTCCATGTCTCTCCTTCATCTTCTGTGTACGCCGCTCCGTCTCCTTTTTTCTCGATGCGTGTTCTTTCCACAACGCTCACAAGTTCTCCGGCTTCATTCATCGTGCAGACACCACGTGCCACATGACCGTTCTCAGTCAATGTATTTTCTAATTGATAACCTACCATTGTGTAACGGAATTTATCATCGTCTTCGTGTGTTGACAGATAGTCATAAATTTTCTGGAATGCATCTCTTCCATAGTAATCATCTGCATTGATTACTGCGAAAGGTCCGTCAATCTCATCGATACAGCTGAATACTGCATGTGCTGTTCCCCATGGTTTCACACGTCCTTCAGGCACTTCATATCCTTCCGGCAAGTTATGTAAATCCTGGAATACATAAGACACTTCCATTACTTCTTCCATACGTTTTCCGACAGCCTCTTTAAAATCAGCCTCATTTTCTTTTTTAATGATAAATACTACTTTTTCAAATCCCGCTTTTTTTGCATCATAGATTGAGAAATCCATAATGATATGACCTTGCTCGTCCACCGGATCAATCTGTTTTAATCCGCCATATCTGCTTCCCATTCCTGCTGCCATAATTACTAATACTGGTTTTTTCATGATTAAGACCTCCAAACCCCAATTTCTTTTCTATCTTTTATTCTAGTACAAATGTCTTTAAAAATCTTTATCTGATTAATCCCTATGTTTGTATTATTTACACTTTTTCTTTGCATTCTAGAATTCTATAAGATATAATATCATTAAAAACGCCTAAAATACAAGGGAGAAGATTTATATGAGCAATCGACGTTATGGTCTTGAGGAGACCGAACTTGAAAAACTGAATATCCGTTTACTATATATCACTCAAGCTCGATATGATACAGACTGGCACAGCATTGCCCATACGCATCATTTTACAGAATTATTCTATGTCGTTCAGGGCAGTGGCTATTTTCTTGTGGAGGATAAAAAATTTCCGGTCAAAGAAGATGACCTCGTCATCATCAACCCAAATGTTTCTCATACAGAGCTGGGCAGCAAAGGCAGACCACTTGAGTATATCGCACTTGGAATCAACGGCCTGAAATTCAAAGATGGGAATCTTGACACCACCTATGATTACAGTCTGCATAATTTTCATGAATATAAAGAAGAATTCTCTTTTTACTTAAAGACACTTCTTCGGGAGATTCAAAATAAAGGAGAGTATTTCGAAACTGTCTGCCAAAATTTATTGGAGGCGCTTGTATTAACATTGGTTAGAAGAACAAAGAAACAGCTGTCATTCACACCAACAAAAAAGATTACAAAAGAATGTCGTTTTGTCGAACAATATATTGATGAGCATTTTATGGAAGATATTACACTTCAGACGCTGAGTGATCTCACTTATTTGAACAAATATTATCTTGTTCATGCATTTAAAAACTATAAGGGAGTGTCTCCAATCAATTATTTGATTAACCGAAGACTTGTTGAAGCCAAACATTTACTTGCTACAACCAATTATCCAATCTCCAAAATTGCAGCTTCCATCGGCTTTTCTTCCCAATCCTATTTTTCCCAGGTTTTTCGAAAAGAGACAGGCATGTCGCCAAATGCCTACCGACAAAATGAAGAGTTACAAAAAGACACCGGACAATCATAATCCGGTGTCTTTCTATCATAATCTCTATTTATATCTGTGGTTGTATACGAACAAAAGAGTCAGCAGCCCAACAAGTCCAACAAGTTCCATCACAAGACCTGAGACTGAGATATTTCTTTGTCCAATAATGATCAGAGCCAGGCAGACAACAAATACGATAATCATAATAATGTTTCTTACTGCATTATTCATCTCATCTACCTCCTAACCTTTCAATCCACCGAGAGTCATACCCTCTGTCAAACGTTTCTGAACACAAATGTACAGAATCAACGTCGGCAACATAACGATTACAAGACCTGCATACATGATACCATAGTTTGTTGCTGTTCTCTCTACTGCCATCAGGTTCTTAAGTCCCATAGCAAGAGTGTCATTACCATCCATCAATGTGTAAGCAATGATATATTCATTCCAGAATGACAGGAAGTTAAACAAGATTACTGTAATAATACTTGGTTTTGCCATTGGAATCATAATCTTTGTCATCGTCTTAAAGTGACCACATCCATCGATGTAAGCGGCTTCCTCAAATCCTTTTGGAAGTGTCTTAAAGTACCCACTCAACAGATAAATCGTAAATGGAAGGGCACTTGTCGCATAGATAACTGCCAAAATAAAACGGTTATTCAAAAAGAACTCTACTCCCAACGCTCTGTTTGCAGAACTTAACATCAAGAAAATCGGCACTACAATGTAGTTGATGTTTACAAAAAGTCCCGCCATAAATGCACCGTTTAAAAATTTTCTTCCTTTAAAATTAAATCTTGCAAGTACATAAGATGCCGGAAGTGCAAGCACCAACAGCAGTAACAATGCAATTGCTGTTACAATTACAGAATTCAAAAAGAAAGTTCCCATGTTTGCATCTTGGAATGCCGTGATAAAGTTCTGATAATGAAACGTCTTCGGCAAAGCCCACGGATTTACATCTCCACCAATGAATTCTGCATTTTTTTTCAAACTCGCCATAAACACCCATGCAACTGGCACAATAATGGAAACTGCCAAGGCAAAAAGAGCTACATAGATTAATATTTTAGATATAATTTTTCCTGGTTTTTTCTTCATCTTTTCGCTCTCCCTTCCTAAAATTCATATACTTCACGGTCAGTAATTTTATTCACAATTCCTGATAATACAAATGAGAAGATAAATACTACTACACCGATTGCCATTCCGTATCCGTATGCACCATTTCCATATGCCTGTTTATACATATAGTTCAAGAATACTTCTGTTTTTCCATTCGGTCCACCATCTGACATAATCTGAACAAACAAGAAACTCAAGTTGATTGTACTGATAATGTAGAATGTAAGTGTTGTACGGATATTGCTCCAAATCAACGGGAATGTAATCTTAGAGAACATCTGAAGTTCTGTTGCACCATCAAGCGATGCCGCCTCATAATAATCCGGTGGAATTGCAGCCATACTTGCCATATACATAACCATATAATAACCGATTGCCTGCCATACCAACGCAAAAATTACCGAATAGATTACAATGTTAGATTCGGACATCCAGTTTCTCGCCAAGGCATCTAACCCGATTGCTCTCAAAAATGTGTTTAACAAACCAGTAGTCGGATTATAAATCGCTCCAAAAATACCAGCAATAACAACTATACTTAAAATATTAGGAATGTAAAAAATAATTCTAAAAAAGTTGTTTCCCTTAAAGTTTCCTCTCTGTAATAATGTTGCAAATAAAATTGCAAGCACAATTGTGCAGATTGTCACAAGAACAATAATCAAAATAGAGTTCTGCATCGCCTGTAAGAAGTTCTTGTCTCCCATTAATGTCTTAAAGTTCTCAAATCCAATAAATGTTTGTTTATTTGTAATACCTCCCATACGATACAATGACATTCTAAATACATTGACTGTAGGGATAAAAATAAACAGAGATACTAAAATAACTGCTGGAGCAAGACAAATAAAAATAAATTTTCTTTCTGCGCTTTTTCTGTTCATATATCTTCCTCTTTCTCCTAGAAAAGCGGTGAGTTATTGGAACTCACCGCTTTTAATAAACATTCAAAATTTACTTTGAGTCTTATCTTAATTATTGAAGATTCTCTAAGCATTTTGTCCATGCATCAATCAATTGTTGTTGATAAGCGTCTGCTGTTAAGTCACCAGTGTTAAGTGCATCAATTGCTCCGTATACTGTCCCTTTCATATCAAAGCCATCGATAGCTTTTGTTGTTGCCCAAGTACCAGCTACTGCATTATATCCTTCTGAAGATGCTAATGTGTATGTATCTTTAACAACACCATCCTCCAATTTGTCAGATGCCCCAAGAACTGGTGACACAATCGGTGTTGCGACTTTTTCGCCTGTTTCTTTATTCTCAACTTTGTTAGCTAACATAAGATCTACTACTTCATCTGAGTACATGAATTTGATAAATTCTTTTGCTAATTCCATGTTAGGAGCTTCAGCCGGTACCCACATTTGCTCTGTAAATGTGTAGATATAATTCTCCTGATCAGCTGTAAATTTCGGCGGTGCCATCATTCCCCAGTTAAATCCTTCCGGAGTAGAGTTTGCCATCTCTCCAATCACCCAGTTACCGTTTGGCATAAATAATGCCTTATTATCAATTACTGCCTGCTGATTAATTTTGAATCCACCGTCAGCATTTGCATTTGCAACTGTATCTGACCATAAATATTCTGGTGAAGCCAATTTAGCAATTGTATCAATAACTTGTTTTCCTTCTGCTGATGTCCATGTGTTTGCATCATAGTTAACAGCTTTGTTGTAGAATTCCATTCCACCAGCCTGAGCTAACATCTGATACATTGTTGCATCAAAATAACCTGGTTGTGGATATGTAAATAATGCAATTCCATCTTCTTTTGCCTGTTCACCAAGTGCAAAGAACTCATCCCATGTTGTTGGAAGTGTGTATTTTCCTTCACCAAACATGTCTTTGTTGTACCATAATCCTGTTGGTGTATAGATAATCGGTGCAAGATAAACTTTTCCGTCACCATATGGCTGAGCTGCAGCATTTTCTGTAATGCCACCAACCAACTTGGATTTCAGTTCATCATCAAACACATCTGAAATATCTGCGATTGCATGCTCTTTTAACATCGTCTCTGTGAAACCGCTTTTTTGTCCTAAGTTGTAGTATACAACGTCCGGAATATCTCCATTCTGGAAATCTTTTGTAAGATCCTTGTCCAATTCAGAAGATAACTCTAACTGAACGTCTACATCTTCGTGAGATTCTTCAAAAGCCTTTTCAATATTTTCCCAAATTTCAGTACCGTTACCACCTTCAAAAGCAGCAAACTTTAATACTTTTTTTCCATCTTCATTTGCATCTTTACTATCGTCTTTGCTTCCGCAACCAACTGCCATAGATGCAACCATAGCCACTGAAAGTAACATAGCTACAACTTTTTTCATTTTCATAACAATTTCCTCCTTAATTGTTCATTCTGTTTATTTCTTGATATTTATCTTACACCACTACCGTCATTTTTTCTATACGAATTTTGCTCTATATTTTATATATATTGCTTTTCCATCCATATTTTTAGATTAATTACTCAAAAAGATTGCTTTTCCGACAAAAACTTTTTATATTATTAAATAAGAAGATTTTTATTATATTTATAGAAAGGATTTATGCTTTTATGACACAACCTAATATTTTACTTCTTATGTGCGATCAATTCCGTGGGGACTGTTTATCTTACTCCGGACACCCAGATGTAAAAACTCCTTACCTTGACAGTCTGGCTGCACAGGGCGTTTCTTTTGATAATGCCTACTCATCCTGTCCAAGTTGTATTCCGGCAAGAGTGGCACTGTTTACCGGGAAGAGTCAGGAAGGGCACGGTCGCGTCGGTTATGAGGATGGAATCGACTGGAATTACGAACATATGATGGCAGAGGAATTCAGCTCAAACGGTTACCAGACAGAATGTATTGGAAAAATGCATGTGCACCCCGCAAGAAAGCACTGCGGCTTTCAAGGTCTCAAACTCCACGATGGATATCTCGGGCATTATCGCAGTCAAAACATTCCGCATCATCAGCATCAAGAGGTTACAGACGACTATCTCTATTACTTAAAAGACAAGCTCGGACAACATGCTGACATTACCTCAACTGGGCCGGAATGTAACTCCTGGATTGTGCATCCTTGGATCTATGACGAAAAATTGCATCCCACCAACTGGACAGCAGACGAAAGCATCCGTTTTTTGCAAACCCGCGACAGAACAAGACCATTTTTTTTAATGACTTCTTTTGTCCGTCCTCACCAGCCTTTCGATCCGCCACAAACCTATTTTGATTTGTATAGAGACAAGGAACTGCGAGCTCCGGCACAGGGAGATTGGGTAGACCCTACCCTCACCGAAAAGTACGGTTTTATAAAAGATTCTATTTTTGGCTGCAATGATTCCGAATCACGCCGCCTTGCAATGGCCGGATATTATGCATGCATCACACATGTGGATCACCAAATTGGGCGCATTCTCACCGCACTCGCCGAAACAGGCGACTATAACAATACTATAGTCTTATTTTTGGCAGACCACGGAGAATTGCTTTTTGATAATAACTTCTATCGAAAAGCACTCCCTTATGAAGGAAGCACACACATTCCTTTACTTGTGCACGTCGGAAAAAATGTTCAGAACATTACACCTTTCCGAAGCGACACACTCACAGAATTACGGGATATCATGCCTACAATCTTAGATTTTGCCGGCATTCCAATTCCCGACAGCGTGGATGGTTTTTCACTTGCACCTGAAATTCTTGGAGAAGAGAAAAACGAACGCGAATTTCTCCACGGCGAACATAGTTTTCACTCTAGCTTATCTTCTCAGTTCATCGTAACTAAAACAGATAAATACATATGGTACAGTGAAAAAAATGAAGAACAATATTTTAATCTAGAAAAAGATCCAAGAGAAGAGCATAATGCAATCAACGATACCAAATATCAAGAACGGATTGCATACCTTAGAAGCGTCTTAATTCAGGAACTGAAAGATCGCGAAGAGGGCTACAGTGACGGAGCTTCCCTCAAAACAGGATGCACTCCTTTAAATAGCCTTTCACACATCTTGAAATGATTATGCTTCTTATAAAATCAATTATCGCTACGCCAAACAAACAGTTTGACGTAGCAATAATTAGTTGGAATCAGCACATAAATTCCCACTATGACTACTTATTCATTTTGCCACTATATGCCTGCATGATATTTTCCAATAACATAGCCCTTGTTACAAATCCATCACCTTTTGAAACAGGCGTGATACATGAAACTTTTTCCATTACATCATTCAACTCCACATCTCCACATAACTTTCCATTTTTGTCTCGGTTCATTTCCACATCAATAACAACTGTTCCTTGCTTTAACCATTCTTTTTTCACTAACTTTGCTTGCCCCATAGCAGATACCACAATATCCGCTTGTCTCACTTCTTCCCAAAACAACAGCTTTTTTCCCTTGAGGATTCTCTAACCCAATTTCTTCTAAAATTCGGATAATTCCTTTCGGTGCAAATTTCGCCCGACCGGTGTGAATATTTCGTTTGAAACGGTGTGAGCACATTGTTCCACCGGTGTACCTGCTCGGA
>PPYF01458530.1_pt1 | contig 23036 bp, 27 predicted proteins | sample 1559871 | NCBI WGS metagenome assembly PPYF01 (sample SAMN08240021, study PRJNA423297) | Human gut metagenome, whole genome shotgun sequencing project.
GTTTACAAAGTGCGCTAACTTATTGGTGTAAGTGAACCAAGTAACCGTCTGCCCCTTTGCTCCTAAGAATTGAGTGACTAAAATCCCCACCAATACCATCAAAGCAAACAACACCGCAAAAATTGCGAGGAATTTTAGAAATACCCCGAAAGTAAAAGGATTTTCCATGATTACACTTACTTTAACTTTACTATCCAACGCGTTAAAAGTTTGGCGTCCCGAAACTATTAGTATTAGTGCACTAACAATTGCAAAAATTATAAAAGTGGTAATCCCGTATAGCGGATTGGTGGTTTCTGGGTAACTAAACGGATGTTTGACCGACGTGGTTAGCCAGTTCCAGTAGCTTTTCGCATATTCTTTGGTTTGATCCACCGTTGCGCTAACCTTTTCTTTATCAATGGTTGCGGAAGTTGCCGTCGAGTTCGCGTCGTTGGCTGTCTCTTTAGCAGTTGCGGCTGCGGTCGTTGGGGCTTCTTGGGCCTGAGTCGTAGACGTTGGGGCCTTGGTTTCATCTACCGCATCGCTTTCAGGTGCTGCCGTGGTGGCCGCCGTTTTTTCAGCCTTCAAATCAGTTGCGGCTGGTGTAGCGCTAGTTGTCGTGGTTACCGTTTCTTGGGTAGGTGCTGGCTTTTCAGTCACCTTTTCCGCTGCTACTGAATTCGCTGGTGCTTCCGGAGCCTGCATTTGGGCTACCGGGGTACCGCAACTAGTGCAAAATTGATCTCCTGGTTCGATTGCAGTTCCACATTTAGTACAAAATTTCATTTCCTTCACTCCTACTCTAATAATCCTTTATACATTACTGAACCAAAACTATTCATCGCGTTAATTTGCTCGTCACGTTGCCCGTCTTGAGACATTACTACGATGACAAAGGCGCCCTTTTGATTACCAAAAATTGCAGCGTCATTTTCCACTCCGTAATCGTCAAATTCCCCGGTTTTGTTGTAAACCGTGGCCTCAGCCGGCAAATCGTGCGGCAACTTAGTATGATTTTCATTTTGCTTCAAAATAGTTAGCATTTCTTCGTCATACTTTCGGGAAACCATCTGATGGTTATAAATTTTCTTTAACGCGGTGCCCAAATCCTTAGCAGACGTGTAGTTGTCCTTACCATCTTCCAAGGCATCCGTGTCCATTAACATCCGCTCTAACTTGGTGTCGGTGGCTCCCATTTTATCAATCTGATGGTTAACGGCCGCCATGCCGCCTAACTTGCGAATCATGATGTTTGCCGCGGCATTGTCACTGTCTTCCATCATGTAGCCGATCAAATCCTTAATGGAAATCTTGGTTCCGTCCGCCATTTCCCGCAGTTTACCGGTACCGTCTACCTTATCGCTATCAGTTAACGTATAGTCATCTGATAAGCTTAATTCCCCATCTTTGACTTGTTGGTAAGCCGCAATCATGACAAATAACTTAATGTCGCTTGCCGCCCGTTGTGGTTGGTCATTGGAGTCAACTTCGGTATCCGAATCAACCGGCGATACGTAAACGGCAGTATCTCCCGAAATGTCACCAAACGCATCCTGAATAGTACCTTCCACGGTGCTCTTAGGAAACGCCAAATGCTTTTTAGTTGGCGCCGACGAAGTCTTTTTCTGAGATGCCGTTGACGCGGAAGACGCCGATTTTGACGAGGCAACCTTTGCCTGATCCGAATGCGTAGCGCCAGATAAGATTGTGGGATTATTTTTGTAGATAAAAAAGCCCACGAATCCAATCGCTAAAATTATCCCTGCCGTAATCCAAAGCCATCCCGTGCGCTTCTTACGTTTTACTGCTGCTTGGTGTTCTTCCCGAGTCACGCTAGGTTCGACCGGTGCAGTTTGCTTAGGATCCGGTTGCTTAGGTGCTGGTTGAGGCGCCGTCGATGCATTTTGCGAGGTCACTGGAGTTGGTTGCGTCGTTGGCTGACGTAACGCGGTTCCACACTTTCGGCAGAACTTAGCTCCAGACTTATTCTTTGTTCCACAATTTTGACAAAACATTGCTACCCTCCTAGTGTTATTAAATACACATATCTTCAATAAAGATTATCATAGTAAGAAAGCCACCGAAAGCTCTCCATTTAAAATAATTTATTTTTGTTGTTTATCAACTCTAATCAAAAAGAATCGGCAATCACTCCAATCGCCCCATCCCTTTAATTTCTTAGATATGTTTACCAAAGATGTTTTTATATAGCAATATTTGCTTAGCTAATTTTTCTCTAAATTGCATTCGCAAATTAAAATAAACTTTATCGAGGCGTTTTATTAGTGTTCAAATTTACTACATGATATTATTAATCCATTCACAAGAGGGAATAAATATTTACGAAGGAGGGTGTCTCCGATGGGCTCGGCATTCCGTACTGCATAAATCAACCTAGACTAAAAATTTATAACCATTTCAGCTTTGTACTTATGTATTTAATACGTGATTATGGAAGCGTTTACCAAAATTCTTACGACGAAAGGAAGTGTTTCAAATGAAAAAATCGATGCTAACCGCCCTAATCGCTTTAGGATTCATTACCCCAATTATCACTAATACCGGAGCTTCGGCTGCTGAATTCAACCAAAACGAACCTAATGCTTCAGCAATTATTCAAAAAATAAATCAGCAACAGCAAAAACTGCCAAAACTCTCAGAAAAGCAACTTAAAATCCAAGACAGCGATATTGAGACTTGGATGCCTAACCCGACTGTACGGGAGTTAATGTTAAATTTCCTTATTAGGCGTGGTTATCTTCCAGAAGGTAGTTCAGTCAATGAGATTACTAAAGATTTATTAGGTTCCATTAAACCTAGCGACATAATTATTCTTGAAATCAATACCTTTGCAGGCGGTCAAATCACTCCAAACTTAAGTGAAGGATTACAGTATATCAATCCAGAAGTAAGCGTAGGCATCGACATAATCGACGCAGATGATTCTCAATTATTAAAATTAGACTTTGCAGAACTTCACCAAAATGTTGACCAGTGGGATATTTACATTGTGAATCCTAATAAAATTGCTAACCAACAAATAATGCAAAAAGTATCTGATGCAAAACTTCCTGCCAAAGGTGAGTCATATCAAAATCCTACAATTTACTATGTAAAAGCAAATTTCACTGATAATGGGACGAATCTAACTCCAACCCCTTCTAAAACAATCGATATAAGTAAAAGCCTTTTTCCAACTATTAACTTAACTGATAACGACTTTTGGAGAGAAATTGATCACACAAAATCTTCTTACCATGGCATAACTAGCGCTTTAATACGAAAAGATAACTTTTTTACGATTCTTCCTATAGGAAGCTATTACATTTTTACGGAGCTTAGCGAAGGCAATTACTCAGGAAACCTATCAGAAACTGAACTAACTTTGAATGCTATGAATAAAGTAGCTAAAAATCCGCAAAATTATTATGCGTGGATACTTGCTACAGAAGATTATAATGATGGGCAACACCAGGACGTTGTTTTAGGTAGCATAATTTACGCAGAATATCAGAAATAATTGATTAGATAAAAAAGCAACGAAAGGAAGTGTTTCAAATGAAAAAATCGATGCTAACCGCCCTAATCGCTTTAGGATTCATTACCCCAATTGTCACCAATACCAGGGCTTCGGCTGCTGAATTCAACCAAAACGAACCTAATGCTTCAGCAATTATTCCAAAACTAAATCAGCAGCAACCAAAACTGCCGAAACTCTCGGAAAAGCAACTTAAAATCCAAGACAGCGACATTGAAACTTGGATGCCTAATTCGACTGTGCGCAAGCTCATGCTAGAAATGCTTATTGCGCATGACTATCTTCCAGAAGATAGCACGGTTAATGACATTACTAAAGATTTACTTGGCTCAGTTAGGGCTTACGACGTATTTTCCTTTGAAATTAACGCTTTTAGGGATGGACAGATTACCTCTGACGTTGGTAAAGGACTCCAATATATTAATCCCAAAGCTAATTAATTCGAAAGGTAAAGGATCTTCCTATTAAAACTGCTGATCCTACTCGTCTACCTGAAATTTATTACTTGCGCGAAAACTATGCTGCCACTGACACATCAGTGGCAGGTGTTCCTACCAAAACTATTGACATCAGCGAAAACCTTTTTCCGTCCATCAATTTGACTGAAGATGACTTTTGGAAAGAGAACGACCGTTCACTGTTTACACGGCACACCATGCTTAGTTATTTGATAACCACGGATAATTTCAAAGTTGTTCCTGATTTTCACAATTTTACGGAAGTTTCTGAAGGTAATTTCGTAGGAACCCTCCCCGAAACGGAGGCAAATGTCCGCGCCATGAAAGACGTCGCTAACGATCCTCAAAATTATTACACTCTGTTTAGATATCGCAATATTTATGATGATGGACAACACCAAGAAGTTCATTTAATTAGTAGTATTTACGCAGATTTCCACAAATAACTCACCGCATCAACCCAAACCAAAAAACTAGCAAAGGTAGCCAATTAGCTTGCCTTTGCTAGTTTTTAATTGTCCGCGTTAAATACATCCATTCAAAATTTGGGTCCTCTCTTCACTAATCACTTGCCAAAATATTCATTTTAGGTTACTGTGTAATAGCATAGTAATACACAAGGGAGGCACGTAACATGGATTTTGATGACAAGATTCCGATTTACTACCAAATTAAACAATACATTTACCAAGAAATCATCGTGGGCCACTTCCCCCCGGGATCTAAAATTCCCGCAGTTCGCCAGTTTGCGGTTGATTTGACGGTTAACGTAAACACCATGCAACGGGCCTTGCGAGAACTTATTCAAGATGGCATTTTAATTTCTCAACGTGGAAAGGGGAACTTTGTTACGGAAGACCAAGCTGTTTTACAAAACTTACGCCAAACTGTAGTGGAATCCCAACTTTCGCAGTTGTACGATCACTTGCTTAGACTACAAATAGAGCCAGACGAGATGGTGACCTACTTGTCCCGTTACATTGCCAAGAGAAAGGATGATGATCATGGAAAATCTACTGAACATTAAAAATTTAAGCTACCAACGTAACCTGCATTCAATCTTGAAAGACCTCAATCTCGAACTTCCTCAAGGCGAAATTGTTGGTTTGCTTGGTGCTAACGGGGCGGGGAAAACCACCCTAATGCGCTTAATTGCGGGCAGTTACATCCCTCGTCAAGGTTCCATCATGATCAACGGCGATACTCGTATAGTAACTCGTAAAAAATCTGTCAGTTTTACCGAACAGGTTAGCAGTCTTTCAAACAATCAAAGGTTATTTAAAATTGCGGAATTTTATCAACAAATCTACCCCGATTTTGATTTATCCCGTTTTAACCATTTGTTAGACACCCTCAATTTAAAACTAGACGCCCGACTTAATCAGCTATCCAAAGGGAATCAGCGTAAATTTGTGATTGCCATCACCCTCGCACGCCAAACCGACCTATATTTGCTGGACGAGCCATTTGACGGGATTGATGGAATGAGTCGTAAAAAAATTATCAGTAGCATCATTGGCTGGAAACCGGAAAATGCCACGATAATTATCAGTGATCACCACGTTACCGACATCGCCAATCTACTTGACGAAGTCGTCATCGTGCGAGACCAACGCGTGATTGCCCAAGAACGGGCCGACACGATTCGCGAGACGCTCGGTAAGGATATCGAGTCCTACTACGAAGATTTCTACAAGGAGGATGTCGAATATGACTAAATTTTTTGATTTAACCAAGGCAATGTTCCAAGAAAAATTCCGCCTTGCTAACCAAGTACTAGGATTCAGCGCATTAGCTGCGGTCGTCGTTACGCTGTACGAAATGATCCGCATATCCGCAGCCCCTGGCGCACTCTTCGCCACCTTTGAATCCGTTTTGGGATTAGCTAGTATGCTTCTTTATATTTTATTAACCATTCGTAACGAACGCGTCTACACCGCCAGTACATACCGGTTAATTCCCATTTCAAATGGTAAATTATATTGGGCAAATTTGATCACCACCTTCCTTAGTTTTGCCTACTTTGGATTATGCATTGTCATCTTTGCGTTGATTTTTCACTGGCACATGACAATCAAAACCTTTGTAGATGGTTTTTCAGGTTCAACTTTTATGCTAACCGTTTCAATCATCCTGACCCTTATCTTCGCGGTATTAAACTTCTGGGCCCTGATTACTTTAGTTCATCTACTTACCGAGATGATCAGTAATTTCTTACCAAGGGCTGGACAACGGATTTCAAAAATTATCTTGGTAATCGTCATTTTGTATATTTTTGGACGTATCGTGGAGTTAATAAGTAGCGTATTTATGCTAATTGCTCAGCATCATACTGCTTTACTTAACGCTAATGCCGACCTTCAATTTTACTTGAGCCCATTCTACGTACTGATAGCTTTGCTGATTTTTTCTGCAATCAACATCTACTTGCTATCTAGTTGGGTTGAAGCTAAACCGAAAACTAACTAGTTGGATAATTTAAATTTTCTCACTAAAAAGCGGGAGCTAGAAATTCATTGCGAATTTCTGGCTCCCGTTTTTTACTCTAATTAAAAAAATTGCTGAAGATTATTGCTAATTTGTTCAATTTCAGCGGATGATATTTTTTCCATCACTTGCCCATTGGAGCGCTTAGTGGGATCCACTGCCCGAACGTGTTGCAATAACGCCGTCCCTTGAATATCGCCCTGATCAATTGGGATAAATAACGGCGATTTTACATACTTTTCCGCGACCCGGTATTTTTCTGCCGTACTGATTGGTACAACAAGTACCGTATTGAAATAACGATTGTAATGATTATTACTAACTACCAAACAAGGACGTCTTTTTTTCGTTTCTGTTCCCTTGGCTGGGTTTAAATCAATCCAGATTACATCACCTTGGCTTAGCTTCATCAGTCAAAATCTTCGCTTTCTAAGTCCGTTCCCCAGTCAACTTCCGGAGTATTAACTTTTCCATACTTTTGAGCTTGCTGGTCAACCACTTGCCATAAATCCGACTTACTTTGAACAATCATTACCGTTCCGTTAGGCTCAATTTGCCATTCAATCGTGTCAGCAGATTTTACGTTTAATAAGTCACGAACCGTCTTTGGGATTGTAACTTGGTTTTTGCTAGTAATTTTAGAACGAACTTTAGTTAAGTTTTTTGCCATCATCGTCGCTCCTTTTTCCTTACTTATTCCTTACTGCACCACTATAATAACACGAACTGTAGATTTAAGTTATCTATTTTACTTTTTCCGTTCTTAAATACAAAAATACGCAAAAGGAGCCAGAAATTCGCAATGAATTTCTGACTCCCGCTATTTTTCCATATTATATGGTAGTTTTTAACCCTTCATCTTGCCGCCAAACACTGGGAAGATGTCGGCATCCCCATAATCATAATTGCGGTACGCTAACGTTGTACTTGTCGGCCATTTGTTTAATGGCTTCGTTATGCATTGCAGCACCATGAGCAATTGGCGAGAAGGCTTCAACCACAATGTCGTTAGCTTGCGAGTAATTAATTAAGTCTTCTGGCGTCGCCCCAATGTGAGTCAAAATTTGGTTAACCATTGGCTTGGTATCACTGTGTGCTGTAAGGTTATCAAGGTCTTCCTTTTCAAAACTGGAAACCCCGATTGCCCGTAGTTTACCAGCGCGCATGGCATCCTCTAGAGCACGCCAAACTTCCACGTTGCCCGCAAAATGGCGGTCGTTAGATTGGTTAACTTCGACCCATGGTTGCGGATTATGAATAATCATCATGTCCAAGTAGTCTAACTTCATTTTCGCTAAGGTTTCGTCAATCGACTTCTTCGCGCCTTCGTAGTCTTTAATTTCTGCAGCCACTTTCGAGTTCACGAAAAGGTCTTCGCGTTTTATGCCAGCGGTTCGAACACCTTCACCAACCCCGCGTTCGTTACCATACGCTTGCGCGGTATCAATGTGCCGGTAGCCGATTTTAACGGCTTGCCGCACCGCTTCGGCAACTTGATCATCCGGAATTTCCCAAGTTCCTAATGCTAACTTAGGAATCTTTACTCCATTATTTAACGTAAAACTTTCTTCAAAAATGTTCATCTCAAAATTCCTCCTAAACTTCTTGACCCGTAGGCCGAATTACCATTTCATTAACCGCCATATTCTTAGGCGTGTCAATCACAAAGGCTACTGCTTGGGCGATTTCTTCTGGTTCTAATGCCATCATTTCCGCACCAGGCTGTTTTTGAGCCGCCTTTAAACTTTCACGAACCTCTTTATTATTAATTGAATCAAACAATTCTGTTTTTACCGATCCCGGAGCAATTACGGTCGTCTTAATGCCATTTTGGCGTTCTTCTTCACGTAAGCCTTCCATAATTGCGCGTACCGCAAATTTGGTTCCTGAATATGCCGCATAACCAGGCAACACTTCGTAACCCAGTACTGAAGAGGTCGAAATTACGTGACCGAATTTTTGCTTGCGCATCACTGGTAAAGCAGCCGCGATTCCGTTAAGAACGCCCTTAACATTGATATCGAGCATTTGCTGCCATTCTTGGTGAGCAAGCTCGCTCAAATTGTTTACCGGCATGATCCCGGCATTATTAAAAAGTACGTCAACCCGGCCAAATTTTGCCACAGTATGATCAATTACTGCTTGTACTGCAGCCATGTCGGTTACGTCAGCTTCCACGGTTTCGATTGAGGCCTCTGGATATGCTGATTTAATTTCTTCCAATCGTGCTAGTCGCCGCGCAGCTAGGGTTAGTTTAGCGCCGCGTTCTGCTAAAAGCCGGGCAGTTGCCGCGCCAATTCCACTTGAAGCTCCCATAATCACTACTACTTTATCTTGCAAACTCATCTCAAAATTCCTCCTAATCCCTAATCTTCTTGATTACGCGGGCAGGCACTCCCGCTACTACGGTATTTTTCGGTACGTTTCGGGTCACCACGGCACCCGCGGCCACCACTGCGTTTTCGCCAATTACTACCCCGGGAGTCACCGTCACGTTAGCCCCTAGCCAGGCATTTTGGTGAATGTACACCGACTTCAGGTTCAAATGCCGTCGTTCCTGCGGTGCCATCCGGTGGTTAACCGAAGCAATGGTTACGTTAGGCCCAATTAAAACGTGGTCGCCCAAGTAAATTCCGCCTAGGTCAACAAACATGGCCCCGCTATTAATGAAAACATCTTTTCCAATATGCAGGTTCCGGCCAAAATCCGTGCGAAACGGTAACCGAATTTCGGTGCTGTCGTCAATCCGTTCGTTAGTGATTTGACTGACCAGCTGACGGATTTCAGCAGCCGAATGCTCCTGAGTATTTAACTGTTGTAAAAGTCGTTGATTAGTTTTTACCACTTCGTCAACTTGACTATAAGCGGCGGTACCTAAATCCAATTTGGATTCCAAATGCTCATCCCCTTGCTACTCAAATAACTGATTGACTATAGTTTAGCGGGGTTTTATAGTAATGTTAAATACTTATTAAACATGATTTTTGATAACATTTTGTTATAGTCAGGAGCTAACCATCATGGATATTCGCGTATTACGCTACTTCGTCACCATCGCTCAAGAGTTAAACATGTCCCGGGCTGCCGAGTTACTCAACGTTTCCCAACCCGCGCTTTCACGACAAATTGCTGACTTGGAAGACGAACTCGGGGTTAAACTTTTTCGCCGGGAGCACCGCCATAGTTCGGGTGAATTTGCGGAGTGGCGATTATGAGGACATTTTAGCCGGGCTAGATGCCGGGCTTTTGGAATTCGGCGTTCTCATGGGCTATCATAACCTCAATAATTACAACACCCTCCAGCTTCCCGAAGAAAATCGGTGGGGAGTGCTAATGCGGGCGGATGCCCAACTTGCTGAAAGGGACGTGATCCAGCCAATCGACTTGGTTGGCCGTCCGCTAATCACCTCCCGGCAGGCCGCACAACGGGGAACTTTCCAAATCTGGAGCGGGGAACTTTTTAATCAGCTTAACTTTGTCGGCACGTACAACCTCATCTTTAACGCTAGTCTGCTAGTTCAAACGGGCGCGGTAATGGCGCTGACCTACGATAAATTAATTGATCATTACACTACCAAGGATGGCCTCGTTTTTCGGCCCTTGGCGCCCGCGGTTGTGGAACCTAACACCCTGGTGTGGAGTAAAAATCACCAGTTACCTAACTTAAATCGCCTATTCTTAGATACTTTGCAAAAAGAAATTGCTAATAATGATTAGCAGCTTGCACCATTAACCTTTAATAGTGTTAAGCTAGAGGCGGAGGCGAGGTTTATGGTTCAAATTAATTGTCGTACCAACGTTGCTAACCAAGTTGTACGGGCTTCCGATCATTCAGCCTGCTTGGTCACCGCGAAACCAGATTCAGAAAATAAATTCTATTTTCATTTTTATGGTAACTACCACCCAAGTTTTGCCGTGACTCGGACTGCCCAACAGGATCACCTACAAGTTCGCACTGACGGGGTTACCCGCCGGGAAACTTTCCAAGTTAACTTTGTTTAATTTGGATAGTCTTCCAGATCTTGTGCAACCACCACAGGCTCCAAAATCTTCGCTATTCGCGATAATAGCGGGGATTTTTGTCTTCCTTAGAAACTAAAAAAACGATTCAATACGAATCGTTTTTGGCCGGAATTATTTTTTCAAAACATATTAAATATCCTACTTAAAATGGTAGCAAATCATCAAATGATTGTGTTATACTCTAAATGCAATCATGTGGCAAGCATAGAATCACCAAGACCCCGACTAGGACCAGTAGTCGGGGTCTTTTTTTGCGCTATGTATTTAGCGGGTGGGCTGATGTTGCCTTGGTTGAATTTTACTTCCGGCGTCGGTTATTCAGCCAATAACTGAACAACGTGCCTAAAACACTTACCAGAAGTGGGGCTACCATGTGGCTCCACACTAGACCCACCTCCAATCCGTTGTAGAAATTTACTACGTGAGATTAGTAAGGCAACGTTACCATTTTATCATGGATTAGATAACGCTTACAAAGGTGTTTTAACGCAAATATTTCGTTACGCCATTAAAAATAAAGCCATTTTCACGCTCATCAACCATTGTCACAATAAGAACCTTAACTTGCTTAAAAGTCACCAGCTTTCATTCCAATGGCGGTCCATCCTCATCCCAAATAGCCCGTTAAAATGTGTAAATTTCCTTCCATCCATGTTACACTGTACGTACCATGTGGCAAGCATAGAAATCACCAAGACCCCGACTACTGGTACTAGTCGGGGTCTTTTTTTGCGCTATGCGGGTGCATCATTTCGACTTTACTTTCCTTATCAATTACCGGTTATCCAACCAACCGAATTAAATGGGCCACTAAGCCGCTGTCCCAGAAAACGTACAGCCCGATCAACACGTAGCAAACCTTCATCAATTTCTCGCCATATTTTTCCATCACTTGGCTGACGAGCGAATTTTTGCTAAGTAAATTAATCACGAGGACGGCCACCGCGCTCAATCCCAAGATCAATAACAGGGCAACGAAAAATTCAGCAAGCTGGGCGTGCATTAAAACTGGCAAAAAGATTGCCAGGTTGCATCCCGTACATACGGAAAGGTAGGTCACCAAAACCGTCCCGACCGCCGAAGCACCGGACTGGGTCGCGTTAACTTCGTCATCGTCATCCTTAATTGCTAGGTAAATCGGCAAGAACCCGAACACTCCCAGTAACCATTCCGGCAAAAAGGCGGAAAGGGTTTGGCCAATTAAATAACTCGCCGTCACCAACAGCGACGTGCCTAGCAAATATCCCCCTAAAACTGCGGACAACCGGTACTTGCGGACCAAAAACAACAGCATAAAAAAGAAATCTAAATTGACGCTAAGAAAAGTTAGTCCAATAATTACAAAATTCACTTTGCTCCCCCGTTCATAAAAAAAGAGGACGGTCCTAATTGCTTTGCCGTCCTCCTAAGTTGATTAAAATTTAAATTACCGCACGACCGTTACCGTAATCGGAGCGTATTTTGCCATGTATGCGGCTTGGCTCCCAAAACGACGAGCAATGCCCTTTTTCGATTCCGCGCCAACCACCAATAAATCTGGTTTAACCGCGGGAATTACTTCTTCAACAATCGTCTCACCGGGATCGCCTTCCGTCACCACGCAACGGACGTTGGTAACGCCAGCATCTTGCGCCTGCTTTTGGTAGGTCAAAATGTGTTGTTCTAATTCAGCTCGTTCCCCATGAATGTAATCCTTGTCGAGGGCTTGGAACACGTTCATTTCGTCGTTTTCCAGCACCGAAACAATCACCAATTCGCGGTTGGCATCTTTCGCCAAATTAATTGCGTAGTCAAGAGCCAACAAAGCGTCTTTAGAGTCGTCCACTCCAACTAAAATTCTTTTCACATCGAAGGCCATTATGCCGCCTCCTTTGCGTTAGCTTTTTCTGCAAGTTCAATTTCGTAACGTTTATTTCCTTTGTACAATTCAATTACCGTCCACGCGAGTAATGCCAAAACTGCCACAATTAACGCGTAGGCAATGTCGTGAGCCATGCTAATTTCCGCTGCACTGGCATTTTCGCCGAAGAAGGCCGCGATTGAATCTGGTAATCCAGTTAGGTTCAAGTAAGTTAAGAAGATTACCGAAATCCAGCCTAAAATTCGGACAATCCAGCTGTTTTTAAACCGGTCGCCCATTTCTACGCGACTGTCGGTCATCATCAGCAACGGTACCATCGAGAATGGTAACGCGAAGGCCAAGAAGACCTGCGAATTGTTCATTAAGTTGTTGAGGGCTTCGTGTTCTTGAATGGTGCCCTTCCCACTAGTTATCATTACACAAATTAATACTGGCACTACCGAGATCAACCGGGTAATCAAACGCCGGGCCCATAACGGCATCCGCATGTGCACGAAACCTTCCATGATTACTTGCCCGGTCAACGTTCCGGTAATGGTAGAATTTTGACCCGAAGCCAAGAGGGCTACCGCAAAGAGGGTCGATAGAATTCCGGTCTTAGCGACCCCAATCAAAATTCCGTTACTTAACGTCGAAGTGTCGTTTAGCGCGTGGAACAACCCGAAGAAGGACGGGTCTTGTACGGCACCGGTCTTAAATACGGCCACTCCCATTACTAACAACAGTGCGTTAACCACGAAGGCAAACGATAACTGAATGTTGGAATCCCAAGTGGAAAACCGCACGGTCCGTGCTACGTCTTCTTCATCATCGTGGTTAATCTTCCGCGTTTGCGAAACTGCCGAATGCAAGTACAAGTTATGCGGCATTACGGTAGCTCCGATGATTCCTAGCGAACCGCTCAACGGGGTCATGCCGCCCACCGTTGGGGTTGTTGCAAATGCTTTAGTCGTTGGAATCAATCCGCCAAATACCGCGCCCCAGCTCGGATGCGAAAGGGCTACTTGGTAGACGAAGACGACCAAAATCACCATGATTAAACAAACCACGATGGCTTCGATTTTTCGGAAACCGATCTTGGTTAACAATAATAGCAATAATACGTCAAATACGGTGATGAATACCGCCACCACGAGCGGAATATGGAATAACAAATAAAGCGCGATTGCCGCCCCGATAACTCTACCGCAACTAATGCGCCTGGCCCCGAATACATAAACAAAGTTTTCCAAAAACCAATATTTTTAGGAACCTTAACCGTCCCGTTGATTTCCTCCAACGACCGGCCGTTTGCGTACGAAATTAATTTTCGCCGCTTCTTAGGGTTCTTGATCTCGTTACTCATTTTAAATTCCTTCCTTTCCTCAATCTTGAACCACAGCAATCATAACATATAAGATTTCTTTGACAACCCCGAAAAATGCCTTTAGACGGGCATTCAACTGCTAGATTCACTTTATAAATCAAGTCTGGAAGCGATTTTTTGAGCTTACTAAAATAATTTTCCGATGTAGTAATGAATGAACATCGTGATGATCCCGACAATTACGTTACGGATGACCGCTTTTTTCGGCAAACCGTTTCCCAGTTTAGAACTCAAGAAGCCGGTCAACGCTACGGAAAACACCGTCGCAATGATGGTTGCCTGCATTTTAAAATCACTAGGTGCGAGGGTCATCGCCACTAGGGGAAAGACCCCGCCTAGCGCTGCAGAAAATAGTGACGAAATTGCCGCACCCCACGGAGTTAGGTATTCGTCTAAATCCATGTCGTAACGCACGTCGACCGCCGTTTTTAACGGTGCGGTATCCATTAATGAACGGGCAATTTGGTGCGCGGTCTCTTCCGTCACCCCTTTTTCCATGTAAAAATTCGCCACTAATTCATATTCGGCTTCCGGATCAGCCTTTAGCCGGAGCTTTTCTTCGCCCACAGCCGCTTTTTCAGTATCGCGTTGGGAACTTACCGAAGCATATTCGCCCGCTGACATCGAAAAAGCACATGACAAAAGGTCGGACAAGCCGGCAATAAAGATGATGAATGGGTTGGTGGTGGCCGCAACCACACTAAAAAGAACCCCGACTACCGTCAAAATTCCGTCGTTGGCGCCCAGCACACCGGCCCGCAACATGTTTAATTTGTTATCCATACTCATTTTAGTTTTCTTTTTCATGTTCATTCATCCCCTTACCGCGCGAAAAGTGAGCCAATCAGGTAGGTCGCGCCCATCGTTAATAGTCCGGCAATCACGTTGCGGACGACCGCTCGCCGCCGGACCGCCTTCCCGATCACCGCCGCGGCGTAACCGGTAATGGCGAGGGCAACCACCACGGAAACTACGGTTAGCGGCACCCGAATACTGTGTTTAGCAAAGGTAATCGTCAGTAATGGTAATAACGAACCTAACGAAAAGGCAATCATGGAAGCAATCGCCGCTTGGTAAGGACTGGTAAAATTGTGCATATCAAAGCCGTAACGTTCACGCACGGTCGTTAATAGCGCATCTTTTTCCATCATTTCTCGGGCCGCTTTTTGGGCTAAGTCCTCGGGAATGCCAGTTTTTTCGTACTTTTCGGCAACAAAATCAAGTTCCTTTTGGTAGTCCTCTTCAAGTGCTTGCCGTTGGTGGTTAACCGCGTTTTCCTGCGAGTCCTTTTGGGAATTTACGGAAACGTATTCGCCCATCGCCATGGAAACCGTTCCGGCTAACATCCCCGAAATGCCGGAAATAAAAATCGCAAAGCTATTGGTCGTCGCCCCCGCCACGCCCAACACAATTCCGGCTACCGATAGGATCCCGTCGTTGGCCCCCATTACGCTGGCCCGAATTACGTTAATTTTTTGTGCTAACGTATTTTGCTTCGCCTTTTTACTCATCCAATTTCTCCCCATTCCGTTCGCTAATTTAGAATCATTTTAAATTACTTATCAATTTTACTTCTTCCCTAACGGATTTGTAAAGACGCTTTTCTCAAGAAGCCGAAATTAGAACCAGTGTTGCCGAAAACGGCTAATTTACGCGGTCTTTAAGTTAAATTTGAACTTCATTTTTAACTTAAATTGAACTTCAACCGGGTTAATTGAACTTGAATAGCAATGTTTTTTCCTCTATAGTGGTTATTTATATAAGGTGTCTCGTCTTCAGAACACCCAGTTTTCCTCGTCAATATTGAACACTCACTAACGAGTAATGACGTTAGGGAATCTAATAATAGTACCTAACTGACCTCAATTATGGTTAGTTAACCAACTAATTCAACAAGGAGCTTTTAATGCTACTATCGTTAATTTTAATCTTAATCTTGATTTCGGCCTTTTTTTCCGGCTACCGGCGCGGACTAGTTGCCGAAATCATTTATCTAGTGGGTTATTTAATTGTGTTTGCGGCAGCCAAAAACTTCACCGCCCCCTTTGCCGAATTTCTCTCCCGTACTTTTGGGAACGGGAGCCACGACCCGTTGACTAATTTAACCACGATGAACGCCGTTTCCTTCATCTTCTTGATGCTTGTGGGCTGGATTGTGATTCGCTTAATCGTCCGGTTTTCACAAATGATCACCTGGTTGCCCGTCATTCATCAAGTCAACGGCTTGGCAGGCGCCGTCGCTGGATTCGTAATCAGTTATCTGATTACCTTCATTGTTTTAAGTATTAGTCAGTTTGTGCCAAATGATTTTTATCAAGAACAACTGTCCCAATCAATTGTCGCGCAATCGATTTTGGCAAAGACACCGGCAATTTCTTCCAAGGTAATTAACAATTACATTCTGGATACGCCGCAGACGCGTGACGTACTTTAAATTAAGGAGTTGCGAATATGGACCTCACGATTATTAAAAAATATATCGCCACCTACCTATCCTCACCGACCACCCGTTTAACTACGGTCGACACCCCGCGAGTGGGAATCAAAGTCGTTAAGGGCGATGAGGAAACTTTCTTCTACCCTAATCCGGAAGAGCCAAACGCCTTCTTCGAGGAGTTCGGTGCACACCGTTACCTTCACCAATATGATGCAGCGAAGAAAGCATTTACTACACAAGAACTATAAAATTCAAACCATTCGATACGCGAGTGGGACGAAAGTCGGGTAGTTTGCGAGCATTACATTAACTGAAAATTGGCCATTATGCTTAATTTTGCATAATGGCCAATTTTTTGGTTAAGCGGAACAAACTGACTTTTGGTACCCGTTCCGGCGCCATTGAAGTCAAAACAACTTTTTAAGGACCTTTTCAGTCTCGTATTTTCGTTCTTCCATAAAGGTAAACTTAAAACACCTAAAAAATTTAATAGGTAAAAGACCGTGGCTTCGCCGAGGTCGTAATTAACAAAGGGTAGTCAACCACGTAAATCGCCCCCTTTTCGTCGTTCGCTACCCTCCTAGCGTTTTAAATACCGCACTTTCTCTGCTAGAATAACAAGAAGAACAGTTATCTAGGAGGCCCTTTATGGCGAGCATCACCAAAACGTATCGTTTTATTTTTAAACATTTACTTAGCTATCTCAGCCTATTTATTACCAGTATCGTGGTGATTTACGCGGGCATTATCCCGCTTTTCACCTTGATTGGCAGCATCATGTTGCGTTTGGCGGGGGTGCGCTACCTTTCCAACACCAATTTCCTTGAGGTGGTCACCAACCATCCGTTTTTGGACATCGGTTGCCTACTCCTGATTCTCGCCGTGATCGTCGCCATTTACTGGCAGGTGACCTTCTTATTTCTAGGCATTATGCAGATTAACCAAGGTAAAAAATTAGCCTTAAATTCGCTAATCACCCTTTCTTTCCAACGGGTACGGCATACTTTTGGTCGCGCGGTCGGTTACTTATTAATCTATTGTTTAATTATCCTGCCGTTTGGGGGGCTGGGTATCTCGACTCCGTTATTGAACAAGGTGCGGGTACCCGACTTCATTATTATTGAGCTGGTACTCCTGTTAATGAGCATCGCCTTAGGAACTGGTTCACTGATGATCATGGCTGATCAACTCAAAAACCAAGCTAGCTTCGTTACTAGTAGCCGGCAGCTCAGTAATCAGCTCCAACGGCTTAGTTATCAATCAGGCAAGCATTGGTGGTTTAAGGCCTTGGCGGGGGTTTTATTCTTGGGAATCCTCGGCTTTAACGCCCTTTACCTGAACGGCTTTTTCACTTCCACGCCGTTAACCATTTCTCACCGCGGAGTTAACGCGAAAAACGGGGTGCAAAACACCATTCCAGCACTGATTAACACCAGCCGGTTGCATCCCGATTTCATTGAAATGGACCTGCATGAAACTAAGGCTTCCAATTCCATTACCACCTTTAATAAACGCTACGGTAAACGCCTCGTGGCCAACCACGACGAGGTCCACAGTCTAGATTACGATGCCGTCGAAAAGTTAAAAACCTTGAACCCTAAGCTCCAAGTTGGCTACATCCTGCCATTTAACTTTATCGGCGTGCCGCAATCTAAAGCCGATTTTTATACGATGGAGCATTCTACCTTGAATAACTCCTTCTTAATTACCGCCCAGCTTACCGGTCGCAAAGTTTACGCTTGGACGGTTAACGACCGCGACGTCATGGCCAAATTGACCTTCATGGGCGTTAATGGGATTATTACTGATAATTTAGAAACCCTTCAGCACACGATTCAACAACTTAATCACCACCCGAACTACGTTAGTCGACTGCTGAACTTCACGGTTGAATTAGGGTAAAAAAGAACGTGCGTCAAAAGCCGGGTAATTTATGAATATTTAACTAAAAATCGACTATTATGTCTAAATTTGGCATAATAGTCGATTTTTAGTTAAGCGGAACAACCGGACTTTTAGTGTAGTCGAAACACCAAAGTGATTTTTCCTCCGCTTTTTAGCATAGTTATTCTGGTTCATCTAACAACCAATCTACAACGTTAATTACCGCGATGCCGTCAATTTCCTTAATATCCGGATAATACTTTTGCGTAATTAAGATTTTTTGGTGGTTATTTCGTAAATTTAATAAATTGTCAGTCTCATGGGTGTTTTCTGGAATTTCATACGTTACTTGAATATATATAATTTCATCATGTTTTCGCGCAATGAAATCAATTTCCTTACTCTGGAGTTTGCCTACGTCGACTTTGTAGCCCCTTCTTAGCAGTTCCACGTAAACGATGTTTTCTAGTTGTCCTACATAATTACCGGGACGTTGACTTACCGCATACCGCCGTAGCCCGGGGTCAACGATGTAATATTTCCCTGTAGTTCGTAAATAACCTTTTCCACGAATGTCGTACTGCCGAGCTCGGTAAAATAGGAATGCATTTTCTAGTAATTTCAAATAATTTTCAATTGTGTGGTTAGAAACCTTGATTCCCTCACTCTTGAGGACATTCGCCACGTTAGCCGGTTTAACCAGTTGTCCCGTATTATCAGATAAAAAATCTACTAAGGCTTTTAAAGATTCTTGATCCCGAACTTTAGCCCGCATTGACACGTCATTAAGAATGATTGTGTCAAAAATTCCCGATAAAATCGTGTCCTTAATTTCTTGATTTGCTAGAACAACTGCTGGAAAACCACCAAACTGCTCATATTCTTGGAAAGCTTGGTCAACTTCCCTTGATTGCGGGTCAATTTCTTTAGCCGTTAAAAATTCTTGGAAAGAAAAGGGGTAAATTGGAATTTCAACGTACCGCCCGCTTAGTAGGGTCGCAAGTTCCCCAGACAACATCTGCGCATTGGAACCGGTAATTACAATATCACAATTATAGCTAGCCCGAATTCCATTAATTACTGCTTGCCAACCGTCAACCATTTGAATTTCATCAAACATCAAATAAAGGCGCTGTTTTTTATTTAACTTTGGCTTAAGTAATTCAATTAGCTCATTTTGATTACGGACTCCTAAGAGTTCAAATTGTTCAAAATTAAGGTAAATTATTTGGTCGCTCTTAATCCCGTTGCTTAGTAAGTAGTCTCTATATAACATTAGTAATACCGACTTACCCGAACGTCTCACACCCGTGATCACTTTAATTACGTCCGTGTCTTTCAACTGAATTAATTTTTTTAAATAACTCGGTCTTTTAATCATTTACTTGCCCCCTCATTGATGCTTATCTTTGGTTCCATCTTACGTCTTTTTATTATCAAATGGAAGTATATTTCCATTTAGTAGTAATTTTGTAAAAAATGGAAGTATACTTCCATTTTTGGAGAAATAAAACGATTTTGGAAGTACACTTCCATTTTTAATTATTGAAAGCAGACTAAAGGGGCTTTCCTATTGGCTATGCTACACAGCCGAAATGAGCTCCAGCCCCTAGCTTTCTCCGGTTAACCAAAATAGGGAACCAATCGCCTAAATCGCGATTAGTTCCCTATTTCCGTTAATCCTTTGGGGTTCTATGCTGCACAGCCGAAATGAGCTCCGAAACCCAAGACTCTCCGGCTAACTAAATTACGGGACCAATTGCCAAAACCGCAATTAGTCCCGTAATTCTGTTAGTCCTCAAGTCTTACCCGGGTTTCTCCGCTCTCTACAGATTTCCCACATACTCCCGGTGTTTTTCTTCGTCGAATTCACCTTCGGACTTGCCCATTATGATGGCTGCCAGCGAATTTCCTACCACGTTTACTGCCGTCCGGCCCATATCGATGATCCGGTCCACACCAGCGATGAAGGTCAACCCGCTCATCGGTACGCCAATCGTTGCTACGGTTGCTAGAAGCACTACGAAGGACGCCCCGGGTACCCCGGCCATTCCCTTCGAAGTAATCATCAAGACTACCAACAACGTAATCTGGTGGCCGAGCGTCAAATGAATTCCGTACGCCTGTGCTAAGAAAAGCGCGCCGACCGCCTGGTAAATTGCCGAGCCGTCGAGGTTAAATGTGTACCCTGTGGGGATTACAAAAGAAACGATTCCTTGGCTCACCCCGTATTTTTGCATTTTATCAATCATTTTTGGTAAGGCTGCTTCCGAACTAGCCGTCGAAAACGCCAAAATCAACTCGTTTTTAATAACTTTCAGGAGTTCAAAGAAGTTGATGTTGTGGAACTTCGCAACTAAGCCGAGTACCACAAGTACAAAGAAAAGCATTGCCACGTAAGTAATTAAAACGAATAGTCCCAACGGTTTAAGGGCATCAATTCCCATTTGGGCAATCGTCACGCCAATCAACGCGCAGACCCCAATTGGTGAAAAGTGCATGATCCAGTTGGTAACTTTAAACATAACTTCTTGCACGGCGGTAAGCGCATCAATCAAAATCTGCCCCTGTTTGCCAATGGCCGTTAGTCCCAAACCAAAGAGCACGGAGAAGAAGATGACCGGCATCATGTTTCCTTCAGCCAGCGATGAAAAAATATTCGTCGGGATAATGTTCATCAACGTGGCCCAAATTCCGCTGTTGGATTTGGCTGCTTTGGCCGTCTCCACGTAAGAACTGATATCCGTACTTTGCAGGCTGTGAATGTCGATGTACGTTCCCGGATGAAAAACGTTAGCAAAAATCATTCCGACAATTAACGCAATCGTGGTCAAAACTTCGAAGTATATCAAAGTCTTCAACCCGACGCGGCCAAGTTCACTAACGTCACCCATTCCGGCGATTCCGACGGTCAGACAAGATACCACGATCGGTAAAACAATCATTTGAATCATGTGGATGAACATGGTTCCTAGATTTTGCATGACCGTGATAGCAACTTGATTATGGTAAAAACTAGCGCCTAAAACGACTCCCAAGATTAGACCAATGAGGATTTGCCAACCGAGGGTTAATCTCCAGTTCCGAACTTTTTTCATGCTACCACCCCTAAATTCTTTACTATCTACATATATTAGCATATTTAATGGGTTAATATTAGCCTTGAATTTTCCCAAATAGGAAATATCTCAAACGAATTCGTTTTCACCGAAAATTTTAGGGTGACATCTCCGCAAAATTAGGTTAGAATTATTTTTTCAGAAAAAGAAAATGGAGACGGAAATTATGACAACATCTTATTTGCGTAGAGCAACTAAGGCTGATTTGCCAGCCATTTTAACAATTATTAATGAAGCTAAGGCTTATTTGAAGGAACAGGGAATCAACCAGTGGCAAGCTGGCTACCCTACTAACCAAGACATTGAGAAAGATATTGAGCAACAAATTAGTTATGTATTAATGGTCGATGGACAGATTGCTGGTACGGCCGCATTGTGGCCAGATAACGATGTTAACTACGACGATATCCAGGAAGGTAGTTGGCGGGGCAATCCTGATGACAAATACATGTCAATTCACCGGATCGCGATTTCATCGAAGTTCCGCGGTCAACGTCTATCTGAGAAGATGATGCAAGGTCTCTTCACCATTAGTTCTTTACTTGGTTACGACGAAGTTCGCGTCGATACCCACCCGCTTAACAAGGGAATGCAGAAAGTTATTACCAACAATGGATTTGAGTATCGTGGGATTATTGACTTCATTGACGAAAACGAAGTTGATAATAAACGCTTTGCCTACCAATTGTATTTAAAATAGAATAATATTTAAAAAGCGTCGATTAGCCTAACGTAGGCCGATCGACGTTTTTTTGTATTGCATTTCCAAACACTTTTCTTCCTATTATATAAAGCTCTCTTTTTGACTCCCCCAAAAACCAACCATGACGAAGATTTTCAGCAAGAAGTAAATGTCCTTATCTGTAGTGATAGGCTCTTTTAATGACTTTTATTCTTAATGGACAGGCTCAAACTGAATAGTCAGTCTTTGCTTGGTTGCCTTTGCAATGTCTGAAAGCATCTTGGTTGAAGCATTCATATTACCGTTCTCAATTCTTGCAACAGTAGATTGTGGTTTCCCAATCACCTGGGCAAATTCTCGTTGTGTTAACCCCATATCTTCCCTTAAAGAACGCACCTTTATCGCTACTTCCAAATTAATGTCTTCTTGTTCAACTTGCTTAGCAAAATCAGCGTCTTGTGCACTTCTTTTTTCGATATATTCATCAATTTTACTCACCTATGATTCCTCCTTTTTAAAATAAAGCGTCCTTCTATCTCTGGCAATTTTTTTCTCACTAGCTGGTGTCTTTTGTGACTTTTTGGTAAACCCATTTGTAATGATGTATTTATTATCTTTGAATTGAAAGTAAATTGCCCGTTGGATATTAGAAGCCCGTTTGGAGCGGATCTCATATAAATTATTTTCTAATTTTTTGGTCCATTTTTGCCTCTCTGCTACGAGTAGTCCATACGTTTCAATCTTACGAATAATGGTAACTAGTTTTGCAGCATCCTTTGTTGGTAAACTATCCAAAAATTTTTCAAATTCGTTCCAATCATAGTAGTCAAACTCTATCCTTTTCATGTTTTTATGATAGCATATATGCTATCACAAATCAAAAAACACTTCCAAGTTTTAAGTTTCCTTGATTATTTTGGCCCTAGAATAACAAGTGTAGATGAACAGTAAAAGAGCTATTTGTCGACAATTTTTCATCTTGAATTTACACTTTCAGTGCAACAAAAAAATACCTGCCGCTAGCGATAGGTAATCACCTACCACTAACTACAGGTATTTTTCAAATCTTAGGATGTCTCTTAATCGTTGATTAAAGAGCTTTTCTTAACTTAGTTTCTAGCTTTAAAGTCGACGATTATTCTTCATCGTGACGTTTACGCTTCTTACCAAGACCGAAGAGTCCCAGTAATCCACCAATC
>PPYF01660463.1_pt1 | contig 23029 bp, 21 predicted proteins | sample 1559871 | NCBI WGS metagenome assembly PPYF01 (sample SAMN08240021, study PRJNA423297) | Human gut metagenome, whole genome shotgun sequencing project.
GACAAGCTCAAGACGCTTACCGTGGATCATGGTAAAGAGTTCGCTAACTATCAGACAATTGAACGGCAAACTGGTACTCAGGTTTATTTTGCCCATGCTTATTCACCACATGAACGCGGTAGTAATGAGAACCGTAACCGAGTTTTGCGACGATTTATTCCCAAGGGACAAGCCATTGAAGAGCTGAGCGATCGCCAGCTGGTTCAAATCAATTGGTATCTGAATTCACGGCCACTTAAATGTCTTAACTGGCGCACACCAATCGAGATCTTCCTGCTTAATTTACGTCATTAAATTCGTTCAAGTTATTTCTTGCAATCTGCCATTTTTAAAAAACTTTAAGTCGGCCGATCCTAAGCAAAAATATAAGCTCATGGGAATTGCCCGCCAGCGCATTTCCCTCTTAATGGAATTGACCAAAGAGGACCTCACTAATGACCAACGTAAGATGATGGGCGTGGTAATGTCACACTGTAAGGTCACCCCGCTTGCCAGCGACGTGGTCGAAAAGGTTTCGGTTGCGCTTTCCCAATTTAATTAACCGCACAACGCCCCTACCCTGATGCTCTCAAGGTAGGGGCGTTGCTTATTTAATCAAAGTTAGTGGGTAAAGCCGTATTTTTTCAGGGAGCTCTTCTCGTGGAAGACCAGGTGGGCGCCGTTAAGTTCTTTAATTGCGTCCTTCATGTCCTCAACAAAGTCGTGGGCCATCCCCATCCCGAAGTCGGCGCGGACAACGATCCGCTGGACTTCGATTTGGTCAAGGTCCTTGGGCAGTGGGTAGGCCGGCACTTGCCAGCCCTTCATTGCCAAACGGTCGGCCAGGTCGTAGAGGGTCCACTCGTGATCTTGGTCCTCCTTGTGGCGGTAGCAGACAATCGGCAGGCGGCTACCGTCGTTGACGATTTCAAAGAGGCCAAGCTTTTCGATCTCTTGGGCCAGGTAAACGGCGACGTCGTGGGTCCGCTTGTGGATGTCGTGGTAGCCTTCAAAGCCGTAACGGATGAAGTTGTAATACTGTCCGATGATTTGCGAGGCCCCGCGGGAGAAGTTAATCGCCATCGTCGGCATCTCGCCACCCAGGTAGGAAACCCGGAAGATCAGCTTTTCCGGCACGCACTTTTGATCGCACCACAGCACCAAACCAATCCCCGGGTACACCAAGCCGTACTTGTGACCAGAAGCGTTGATCGAAATTACGTTCTTGAGCCAGAAGTCCCACTTGAGGTCAGGTTCCATGAACGGGGTATAAAAACCACCAGAGGCGGCGTCGACGTGGATGTAAACCTTGTAGTCGGTGTGCTGGTTGTATTCTTCGACCAGCTTATCGAGGGCCTCGATATCGTCGTAGCGCCCGGTGTAGGTGATCCCCATGATCCCGACGATCCCGATCGTGTACTCGTCGACGTAGTCCAGCACGTGGTTAAGGTCCAAGGATTGGTGCTCCCAGTCCATTGGCACCGTTCGCATTTCGACGTCCCAGTAAGTGCAGAACTTCTCCCAACAAACCTGGTAACCCGACGAAATAACTAGGTTGGGACGCTTAGCCTTGACGTCTAAACCAAGCTTAGCGGCTTGTTGCTTCCAACTGAACTTCATCGCCATCCCGCCGAGCATGCAAGCCTCAGAGGACCCAACCGTCGAAATTCCCATGAATTCTTCGTCCTTAGGCGCGTGCCAAAGGTCAGCGATGATGTTAACGCAGCGGTTCTCGATTTCGGCCGTCCGCGGGTACTCGGACTTGTCGATCGCGTTCTTATCGAAGGTCTCACTCATCAGCTTAACGGCTTCGGGTTCCATGTAGGTTTGACAAAAGGTCGCCAGGTTCAAGCGGGCGTTCCCTTCGTCTAAGAGCTGATCCTTGACCACTTGGTAGGTAATTCACGGTTCGACCGGGCGTTCATTCAATTTATACTTTGGCAGCGGGTGGTCCTCGCTAAAAGAGCCAAAGATCGGATCCAAGGTGTTACGTTCTTCTTGGTCGTGCTTTCCGTAAAGTGACATTTAATTCCCTCCGTTCTGAAGATCCGCTTGGGCGTCGGTTAGCCAGGCGGGGCGTTTAAAGTGCTCAATGATCAGAGGCGTAGCAAACAAAAGCAGGGTGATGAGTAACATGAAGACCGCCGATAATCGGTCGGTAGAAATCAGGGTCGTTAAGGCAATCATCAGGATGCCAACCATTAACAACCCGGTGACGGCCCAGGCACCCCCGTTGCCAGTTTTCCCCACCCGGAAGGGGCGCTCCTGGTTAGGCAATAAATAGCGCACCCTGATGAAGGCTAAGCCAATGATCCCGTAGACGGTGCAGTAGATAAAGACCGCCGTGTTCACCAGCATCAAGAAGACGCTGTTGATGTTGGGCAGGGCGTACAAGAGGGCGAAGAGCGAGGCCAAAACGGCCTGGGTGATGACAACGTTTTGGGCGACCCCGATCGCATCGTGGCGGTAGAAGTGCCACTTGGCGGGTAAGAGTCCATCCTTAGCCACCTCGGCCATCATCTGCGACGGCCCGGTCACCCAAGTCGACAGTTGTAAGGCGACCCCCAAAAAGGCCAACAGCGAAAAGACCTGGGCTAACCAGCTTGGCCACCCTAGCACTTGGCAGTACCGGATGACCGGTTCGGCGATGTTATCGAGCTGGTCACTACCGGCCGGGATGACGTTGGCAATCAAAAAGGCGTTGACCAAGTTTAACAAGACCACCACCGTTAGCGCCAGAAGCAGGCCGAGTGGAAAGGCGTGGGTGACCTTCTTTAGCCGCGGCGCATAGGCCCCGGTCGTCGAAATCCCAGTGAAGATGAAGGCGACCGCCGAGACGTACTGCAAGGACTTGGTATCGGTTAGGCTGGGGATGGTGCCGTGTAGACTAAAGGCCCCCAGCATGCTGTGGGGGTCAAGCCCCCGTTTCAAAAAAGCCGCCAAGCCTAAGATAAACATCAGCCCCATTGGCAGGTAAACCCCCAACCAGATCCCGATCGCCCCGCCAATCTTAGCCATGTCAAACTTAAGGTTTAACAAGGTGATCAGCCAGTAAAAGACGATGATAAAGGCCAAGGTGAACCAGTGGTTGTCCCCTAGCTGGTCTTGGCCAATCATGACCCCGAATAAGGGGCACAGGGTTGACGCAATCATCACCATTGAGGGGAACATCTGCACCCACAGCAACCAGGAACTGGTAAACCCCCACTTGGGTCTAAAGGCGGTTTTGACCCACAGTTGCGGCCCCCGCGCCCTTGCAAGGTCGTTGACAGTTCCATGGTCATCAACGCCACCGGCATGGCGAAGCAAACGATCGCAAACAAGATGAAGGCAAACATCTGCCAGCCCGTCGCTGCCAGGGTCAGGATGCTGCTCATGGTCGCAATTAACGAGATGACGATCCCAACGAAGGTGCCAGTTGATAGTTTCGTTTCCATCCCATCCCCTCTCCCCGTTCATGCAAGCGATTCCATTACCATTATTGTACACTTTTTACGGCAATTTGATGATAAATTTATAAACGATTGATAAATGAAATGGAATACCCCTTCACTCGTAATTTAATGCAAATAAGCGGTCACGAAGGTTAAAATCCCGAAGATGATCCCCGGGAAGTTGGCGATGATGACCGGCCAGTCCTTTTTGGGTTTGATCCACCCGTAGGCCACCCATAACAGGGCGTTAATTGACGCACAAATTGGCTGGAGTGGCGAAACCGGGTGACCGGTGAAGTTAGAAATAATTTGCTGAATGTAAGACGTATACATTATTAGACAGGCGATCGTGGCCGTATTCCCCACAATCTTGGCTTGGTGCAAGCGCCGGTTGAGTTCTTCTTTACTCATAATTTTTAAAACCCTTTCCCAAATGAACAGCGTGACTAATTTTTGCCCCTACAATACAGTAGTAAAAAGCACTATGCAAGTCGTTTAAAAACGCTTTAAAATTTTCGCTAAACCGGTTGACGAATCTACCTCCTTGTTTTAGGACATAGACGATGTAAACGTTAACAGTTAGATTGAGACTGATAAATAGGCGCTAGATGAGTAATTTTGGTACCAATTAATCACCGTCACGTTTACTTTTCGCTTAGGAGCCGTTAACCGAGTAACATGTGATCTGTTAGCTTGAGGAGGAAACCAAAATGAAAGCACTAGTAATGACGGATGTTAAGAAATTAGAGGTTCAAGACGACTACCCGACCCCCACCATCCAGCCCAATGAGGTCCTAATTCACACCGCCTGGGCGGGAATTTGCGGCACCGACAAGGCCCCATATAACGGTTTGCCGGGTTCGGCCGATGCCGCTCCGCCGATCGTGCTAGGTCACGAAAACTCCGGGGTCGTTGCCGAAGTTGGTCAAGACGTGGTTGGGTTCAAGGTTGGCGACCGGGTTAGCGTCGACCCTAACATTTACTGTCACAAGTGCTTCTTCTGCCGGACGTCGCGGCCGGAACTCTGCGAACACCTTGACGCCGTTGGGGTAACAAGGGACGGTGGCTTTGCCGAATACTTCACGGCGCCAGAAGAGGTCGTTTACCACGTCACGGATAACGTTTCTCTGGAAGCGGCGGCCGTGATTGAGCCGATCTCCTGTGCTGAACACGGGGGAGACCTCTTAGACACCCACCCCTATCAAAAAGCGTTAATTATTGGGGATGGTTTTGAAGGACAGTTGATCGCCCAGATTTTGAAGTCCCGCGGGCTGCAAGAAGTGACCCTGGCCGGAACGGTTGACGAAAAACTTGCTAACAATGAGGAGCACTTTGGCTTCAAGATGATTAACAACCTTACCCACCCCGAGGAGGTACAGGCTGATTCCTATGACATCGTCGTTGAAGCGGTTGGACTGCCACAGACCCAAGAACAAGCCGTGGAAGCCGCCCGCCGTGGTGGTCAGGTCCTGATGTTTGGGGTCGGTAACCCAAGTTCCACCTTTAACGTCAACACCTACAAGGTTTACCAAAGGCAATTGACCATTCAGGGTTCCTTCATCAACCCTTACACCTTTGAAGATTCCGTCGCCCTCCTCCAATCTGGTGACGTGGATCCGCTACCGTTGATTTCCAACGTCTTGGACTTTGCCCACGTTGAGGACTTCGTTAGCGGCAAGCTTGGCAACATCTCTAAGGCGATCGTGAAGGTGGCTGGCGAAGAGGCATAACAAGGGGCGGAATTTGACCTTGGTAGACGATACTTAGGCATTTTCTGTTTACACCAAAAAAGAGCAAGGGGCCGGAAAAACGGATTTTTCCCGGTCCCTTGCTCTTTTTAATCGCGTACTTGGTACACCCAGTTGCCGTTGACCATCACCGCCGCTACCGTTGAGCGGTTAGCCTGGTACATCAGGCGTTCAAAGCGTTCCAGGGGGCTTTCGCTTGGCCACGGGTGCGGGTCGGTTAAAATCTGGAGGTCGGCTTGACGACCGGCTTCGATTGCCCCAACTGGCAGGTTCAAGGCCTCCGCTCCACCCTTGGTCGCCAGGTAGAAGGCGGTGGGCATTGAGATCCGGGAGTCAGGGGCCCCGTGGTCGGCATTGGTTACCCCATCGGTACGGACCTGAGAAAGGGCGACGGCGTGACGGATGTTATCGTACAAGCTCGGCGAGTAACCACCGGAGATGTCGGTCCCGAGCCCGACCTCGTTGCCCGCCGCCAGTAATTGCTTAACCGGTAGCACGCCGTTACCGAAGTAGGCGTTAGAAATTGGGCAGTGGGCCAGGGCCGTTCCTCGCTCGTGCAGTAACTTCGCGTCCGCCTCGGTCAGCTGGGTTCCGTGGGCCAGCACCGTCTTGTCGGTTAAGAGGCCAAAACGATCCAGCACTTCGGCGTCGTGAATTCCGAACCGGTCAATCGCGTACTGGTGCTCCCAGTTGCTTTCCGACACGTGGGATTGGATCGGCAGGTCGTACTTTTGCGCTAGTTTCCCCAAACCAGCCAGGGTTTCATCGGTGCACGATGGCACGAAGCGGGGCGTGATCACCGGTAGCGGCGCTAGTTGCTCGTCTTGACCCAGTAATTCCAGGGCTTGGATGAAACGTTCGGTCTCGGCGATCGCCTCCTCGCTGCTTTGATCGCGGTAATAGGCCGGGGTTTGGTCGGGATTATCCATCGCCACACGCCCGATCGCGCTCCGTAAGCCCTGATCCATGCACTCGCGGGCCAGGACCAAGTTGGCCTCGGTGTGGATGGTGCCGAAAAAGAGGACCGTCGTGGTTCCGTTGGCTAAGAGGGTGTGGACCAGGTCGTGGTAGACCGTTTGGACGAACTCAAGGTCCTCGTACTTAGCCTCCAAGGGAAAAGTGTAATCGTTGAGCCATTCGTTGAGCGGCTTATCGAGGGCGTGACCAGCCTGGGGCCACTGCGGGGCGTGGACGTGCAGGTCCACAAAGCCGGGCACGAGCACTTGGCCGGGGGTTAGTTTGGTCAGCCGGCCGTCCGCTTGGGCTTGTCGCAGGTGTCCTTGGTAGTCGGCATCGTTGGGCGTTAAAACGGCGATAATCTTGCCGGTTTGGTTAATTTCAACCAGGGCGTCTTGAAGGTAGGCAACGTGGTGCGGGTCGTCCGGTGTGTAGACCGGCCCTAGAATGGCGGTTTTTAACATGGCTTCCTCCTATGAATGTGACAGCTTACCGTTTAATGTTATCACGAACTTTTTTATAAAAAAAGCAACGCCCCTACTTTCATCACTGAAAATTAGGGCGCTGCACTTTTAACTAAAACGGTTACTTGCCGAAGAATTCATTAGCGAACTGTTGGTAGAAGGCAATCGCCTGGTGATAGGCGGCGAGGCTGACCCATTCGTTAGGCTGGTGCTGACTGTCACTGCCGGGGCCGACCATCACGATTGGGTAGTCACCCTTGGCCCGAACGAACTCGGAGCCGTCACTAGCCCCGGTTCCGCCGACCGGGGTCAAGGTGTGACCAAAGACCTCCAGGCCAACCTTTTGAAGCAGTTGAACCAGCGGGGAGTGGGCGTCGCCGGGCATCGGTTCCTCGGGGTAAATGTAATCGACGCTGAGCTGGTAGCCCGGCTTGGCGTTTAATTCGGCGATCAAGCCATCGATCACATCAAAGATCACCTGGTTAGTGTAACCCGGGATCGTCCGGATGTTGCCAGAGAGCTCGGCTTGGGACGGGACGGAATTAATCTGTTCACCACCCTTAATCAGGGTAATCAAACTGGTAAGTTTCCCGAGTACCGGATCCTTTTTATCCAAGCGGGCTAGGCGGGCTTGAACCTCATTGGCAAACTCCAAGAGGTGGGCGATTGCATCTTCACCCTCGTGGGGCCTAGAAGAGTGGGCGGCGATTCCCTTGGAGGTAACGTGGTAGTCCACGACGCCCTTGCTGGTGTAGCAAATTTGCCGCATTCCGTCGGTCGGTTCGGCGATCACCAACGCACTCAGGTCGTCGGCGAGCCCGGCATCGGTGACTTGCGCCGCCCCGTATTCGCCGGATTCTTCACCGACCGTGGCGATTAACTTGATCTTGCCCGGGACCTTCTTTTCTTCCAGCATGGCCAGCATCGCGCAGACAACCGCCGCCAAGCCACTCTTCATGTCCGAAGCACCACGCCCAATCAGGCGCCCCTCCTTGATGGTCGGTACAAAGGGGTCGGTGTCCCAATCAGCCAGGTCACCGGGGTCCACGACGTCTTGGTGCCCGGAAAAGCCTAACGTGGTCTTCCCCTCCCCAATCGTGACAATCAAATTGCTGCGGCCGGGTGAATATGCCAACTCCTCAATCGTAACCCCCTGATCTTCGTAAGGGGCAAAGAGACTCGCTAAGTAATCGGCGACCTCTTTTTCATTATCATTCACGGTTGGAATGGCGATCACCTTTTTTAAAATCTCCTCTGCGTGCGCTTGATCCATGACGGTTCCTCCTCTTAAAATGTTTAAGCATATCATACACTTGTTATACATTATAAACAAGTTAATCCCGTTTTTTATTAATAACATTTGCATATTTAATCATTAGCGGATCAAAAAGCTCCCCCAGCGGTGCTGCATGGGGGAGCTTTTATTAATTTGAAAAATTTACTTTTTCCAGGAATTGCAGGTTTTGCATAAGGTTGAAATGGATCTACTTCCTTTCAAAATACTCCTACTACTGAACGTTCAACCACCCCTACTTAATTTTGGCGTGGCGGATGAAGTCGAGCTTAGTAATCACTTCGATTAACTGGGAAATGGTTAGCAGCAGGGCCCCACCTTGAACCGTCGTCTTTAGAAAGCCGCTGGACGCATCGAAGTAGTGCTTGGCACCAGCTAATTCCATCACGTGCTTAATCTAATTGTTGGTGTAGCCCGCATCAGAAAATTCGTCCTTTAACCAACCGGTGTCGACGATTTGGTACTGGTCAGCACCAATTAGATCAATGTAGAGATGGTAATTTTCGTGAACATCCGCATCATAAACCGGTAGTTGAACCTGGATCCCATCTTCTTCCGTGTTCTTAAAGCTGATCTGGTCCTTGGCCCAATCGTGGTATTGTTCCGCTAGTTCCTGGGCGTCAAAAATTGGCTTGTTAGGGCGCTTTTGCCCTTCTTCGTCCAATTCACGGGGGGGTGGTCCAACCCCATCCCCGCCGTCATCACCACCAATATCCGGCCAAATTCACGGATCGTGCCGGCCGGGAACTTTTCCGGGTGGTTGCGCTAGGTATTGCGAACGTAACTTTCGCCGTAGCCCCAGATCTTAGAGGCTTTCTTGAGCGGCCTTGTTAATGACCCGTAAAAATCAACAATCTCTATAACGTCGTACATAGGGGTTTAATGGCTTAGCGCCCTAATTTTGTTGTTTGCAATGCTTCTTTTAGTTCTTTGACCCGTTCTTCAAGCTGGTCAATTACCTGGTTAAATTTATCATCACCCAGACCAGTTGGATCGTCCAGCCCCCAATCCTGGCGCATTTGAGCGGGCAGGCTGGGGCACTGGACGCCACAGCCCATCGTAATCACTACGTCCACCTGGGGAAGGTCGGTCAGGGCCTTGTTGTGTTGCCCATTGGCCAACATGTCAATTCCGTAGCGCTCCTTAACGAGCCGGACGGCATCCGGGTTAATCGTCCTTTTGGGGGCAGTTCCCGCCGAGTAACTATCAAAAACGTCGCTGGCCAAATGGCGGCCTAGCGCCTCGGCGATCTGGCTCCGGCAGGAATTGTGGGTGCAAATAAAGGCAACCTTGGGTTTTGTCATAGCCATTCCTCCCTTACTTGTTGGGCCCTTTCAAAGTCGTCGGTGAAAATCCCGGCAACGCCCCGCCTAAATAAGTCAGCCTGTACGGCCGGGTCATTAACCGTCCAAATCCGCTGGGGGACCGTCGCCCCCGCTAAATAGTGGTGTGGGTGAATTCCCGCTAACTGGTATTCCTGACAGAAGGCATCCGGATCCTTTAAGTCACGGTCAGTTAAGTAACAGTATTCAAAGCCTGGGTCAATTGACTGGGCCACCAGTAGTGAAGCTAAGTTAAAGGAAGAAAAGATCACTGGCTTAGCGAGCGGGGCCTCTTTAACCAGTGGTAAGACCGTCTCCTCAATCCCCGGGTAGCGCTCGACGTCGGTTTTAAACTCCAAGTTCAACTGGACCGGCGCCGTGCCAACCAGTTGTAAAAAGTCCGCTAGCGTCGGGATGTATTCGCCGTTTGGTAACCGAAATTGCCGTAGCTCGGCCAGGGTGTAATCCGCCACCTGGCCAGTCCCGTTAGTGGTGCGGTGCAGGGTTTCGTCATGAATAATCACCGGCACCCCGTCCTTGGTTAGGTGCAGGTCGGTTTCGATCCCCTCCGCCCCGTGGGTCAGGGCGTAGCGAAAGCCGGCCGGTGAATTTTCCGGTTCGTGGGCTGGGCAGCCCCGGGGACCGAAGATTGTTGTTGCCATCAAATCGCTTCCTCTGCTTTAGTACTCTCATTATACCAAAAAACGAACCCACCGCCCCAGGTGAGTCCGTTTCAAATTTTCACTTAATCCGTCGGTAAGGAGGTTGCAGCTTCGCCAAACTGACCAGTATGCAAAGAGAGGATGCTTTCTTGTCCCGGCAGCGCTGGTAGGCCTAAGGAGTCTTCTCTGGTGAAGGCTTCAAACAGTCCGGGCGTCCAAGCGGTCTTTTTAACTTGTTCCGGGCTAATTTGGGAAACAATCGTGTCGCCCTGACCGTCTAAGATCTTCTTACCAAAGAGTGGGTCAATCAAGGTCCCCCGGCCGACCCCGATCAAATCGGTGTGGTTAGCAACGGCGTCGGCCGCGGCAGCTTCAGAAAAGACCCCACCAACCACCATTACCTTGGTGTCGTCACCAACGATCTGCTTGAAGATTTGGCCGAACGATTGATCGGCGCCCTTTGGTTTTGCATCGTAACCACCCCAAATCGAGAGGCTGAGGTAGTCCACCACTTACCACTGGGGCAGTTTGCTTACGAAGGTAGCTTGGCGAACTTAACTAAGATTGTCGACGAAATTCAGGGGCAAAAAGCCAACGCCCTTTCTGCCGACCGAAAGTAGGAACCTATGGCATACACGATTGGTCAGGCTTCGGCCAAACTTAACATTTCGATTGATACAATTCGCTACTACGACAAACAGGGCTTACTCCCCTTCGTTTCGCGAACCAAGAATGGGCGCCGCTCCTTTACCGAAAATGATTTGCACCTAATGCGGACGATCATTTGCTTAAAAAACGCCGGCGTCCCGGTTGCCGAGATCGTCGAGTTTGTCGCCCTGCGCTTAGACGGGGATCAGACCCTGACGACGCGCTACCAGCTTCTCAAGGACCACGAGGCCAACTTGAAAAAGCAGCTCAACGACCTCGAGGAAACCCTGAGCTACCTCAAGTTTAAGGAGTGGTACTACCAAACCGCCGTTGAGGCCGGCACCGAGGAGATTCACCTGGTGCCCGGCAGCCAAGAAGTCATCCCCAACCTGGCCAACCAGTACGCCGACCATTTGCGGGACACTAACCAACTAGCTGAGCTGGACCGCTTTGAAAACGTCCGGGACTACCGGAATCGTGATTAACATCATACTAACAAAACAGGGACCCCACCATGCCGGCGGGGCCCCTGTTTTTATTCGATCACTAGTTGGTGGCGGTCGTTAAAGTAGTTACGGTAGGATAAATAGCCCGAAATCACGGCGCCAAAACCGGTCGTGGCTAACAGCATAAAGGAGACCATGATCTGGTAGCGGATGGCGTAAACCGGGTCAACTCCGGCAAAGATCAGCCCCGACATCATCCCCGGCAGGCTGACTAACCCGACCGTCTTAATCGAATCGATCGATGGTTGCATCGCCGTCTTGATGCTCCGCTTTAAAATCGCTTGGCTAGCGAGCTTGACGTCGGCGCCGAGGGCTAGTTTCTCTAAAACTTGTTGGCGCTGGTCGTGAAAGGCCGCGTTCATCGTCTTGTAACAAAGCCCCATCGCCACCATCCCGTTGCTGGCGATCATCCCGGTGATCGGAATGATCTGCGATGGAATCAGCTTAATGGCGCCCGATAAAATCAACACGCCCAAGACGATATAGGTGCCGACCAACAGGGCCACCAGGGAGTTCCAATAGTGGCTGTGGGGGTTCGGGTCGCGCTTGTAGGCGTTCCAAGAGGCGTTGACGATGATGAACAGGGTCATCAAAATCGTCAACCAAGTGTTATTGATGTTAAAGATAAACTTCAGCACGTAGCCGACGATTACCAGTTGGACGATCGCGCGGCAAACGCTCCACAAAACGTCCTTGGTTAAGCCGAGCTGTTCTTTTAAGGAGATCCCGACCGACACCATCACGAGGGCGAAGGCAAAGACCAAGGAGAGGTTGCTGACGGTGACACTGTTATGCATTTAAAAGCCCCTTTTCTTCCATCTTGACTAAGTGCTTGGCGTTGGCGAGTTCAACCTGATCGTGGGTGATCTCCATGATCGTGACCCCTTGTTGGTAGGCGTCCTCGATCGTCGCCCGAACGATCCACTTGTTTTCTTCGTCCAACCCAGTTGTTACTTCATCGAGCAACAAGACCTGCGGGGTAAAGAGGAGGTTACGGACCAAGCCGACCCGCTGTTTTTCACCCCCCGACAAGTCAGTGACTTTCTTATCTAGGTAGGAAGCGTCCAGCGCCACCGTCTTGAGGACCGCTTCGGCCCGCTTCTGGTCGAGTTTTTGGCCCCGGACTAAGTAAGGGAATTCTAGGTTGTCACGAACGGTTTCGCCAAACAGGTTCGCCTGTTGGAAACAGTAGGAAACCTGGCGCCGGTATTCCTCGGGTTGGTAGGACTCGATTGCCTGACCCTGGTAGGTCAATTCGCCACTAGTGGCCGAAATCAGGTCGGCGATCAGGCGTAAGATGGTACTCTTCCCGCACCCCGACGGCCCGGTCAGGGTGAACCAATCGCCCTCCTCTAGTTTTAAATTCACTTCTTTGAGCACTTGCTCGTCGCCTACTTGGTAGGTCACGTTTTTCAGTTCAATTAGTGCCATTTCGATCCCTCACAGTTAATTTGTAATAGTTCTAATGTATCTAAAAAGAACGGCGATGTCAATCAACTTGCTTGACTGGTTTTTGATTAAAACAGCAACGCCCCTATCTTTAAACTGGTTAGCTAGAGTGATTCTAAAAGTAACAAGAAGTGAGTGCGACCAACCTCCTCGGCAGGCCGTATGGCTAAGCTAGGGCAAGGGTTGATGCGGCACGATCGTTCATTGCCCGTACTTAGACACTAGGCCTGTGGTTGGGAGCACGTTATCTGTCTAACAGTAAAGAAACCATTCAGAGCTGAAATATGTCCTCAAAAAATAGCTGAGACCGCGTTATTCAAACGTTGGTCTTCAGCTATTTCTTTGCTAGCGAAAGGAGGCTGTTCCGCACTTCCACTAGTTAATGTTATCCTGAATCAACTGCTTACCCAATTCTGGGTTGTCGGAGTAGTCAACCGGGATGTCGACCACAACCGGCCCTTGGGTGGCAAAGGCCTTGTCGAGAACCTTGCCCAGGTCAGCGGCCTTTTCGACCCGCAGTCCCGTGGCGCCGAAGCTCTCGGCGTACTTGGCAAAGTCCACCGGGCCGAACTTGACCCCGGCGTCGTGGCCATACTTGAGTTCTTCTTGGAACTTAACCATATCGTAGTTCCCGTCATTCCAAACCAGGTGCACGATGTTTAAGTTCAAGCGGACCGCCGTTTCCAGTTCTTGTGCGGAGAAGAGGAAGCCCCCGTCCCCAGATACGGAAACGACCTTGGAATTTGGCCGAACCAGGGCGGCCGCAATCCCCCATGGTAAGCCCACCCCTAGGGTTTGCATCCCGTTGGTGAAGAGCAGGTGGCGTGGTTGGTAGCTACGGAAGTGACGGGCTAACCAGATGTAGAAGGAACCAATATCGGCGGTCACGGTCATGTCATCGTCAATCCGTTCTTGCATCGCCGCGACGATGTTGAGCGGGTGGTTGAGGACTTGGCCTTCCTTGACTGGCTTGGGTTCGTCGCGGGTCGTGACCTCGATTTGAACCTGGTCCAAAAAAGCGCGGGAGTTCTTCGGCACGCTGTAACCAGTCAACTGTGGTGACAAGAGGGTCAAGGTTGAAGCGATGTCGCCGATCAGTTCACGTTCTGGTTGGAAGTTGTTGTCTAGTTGGGCTTGCTTGGTATCGATCACGACGACCCTAGCGCTTGCGGTCGGATCCCAGTTGCGTGGTTCGTATTCGATCGGGTCGTAACCAACGGCGATCACGAGGTCGCTTTCCTTTAGGACCCGGTCCCCCGGTTGGTTGCGGAACAGGCCGACCCGGCCGAAGAAGTCGCTTTCCAGTTCGCGGGAAATGATCCCAGCACCCTGGAAGGTTTCCACGACCGGCAGGTGGGTTTCGGCGACCAGCTGGCGGATAGCGGCGGTGGTTTCTTCATCAGAAGCCCGCATTCCGACTAAGAGTACCGGTAACTTGGCGTCTTTAACCTGCTTGACTAACCATTCCACGTCACTCAAGTTGGCTGGCCCCAACTTGACGTCTTCGCGCGGAGCTAACGGGGCGGAAGTGACTTCCCCGTCGGTGACGTCTTGCGGTACCGAAACAAAGGCCGCCCCCTGCTTTGGTGCGACAGCTTCTTGGTAGGCGTTGGCCAAGACTTCGGAAAGGTTATTCGGGTCTTGGACTTCGGCGCTGTACTTGGTGACCGGCGCCAAGAGGGCGGCGTTGTCCATGCTTTGGTGGGTTAGGCGCTTTAAGTCCCAGCGCGGAACTTGCCCGGAAATGGCCAAGACCGGGTCCCCTTCGGCCGTGGCGGTTACCAGCCCGGTGGCCAAGTTGGATACCCCAGGGCCAGAAGTGGTCAAGACCACCCCCGGCTTGCCGGTCAAGCGACCAATCCCACCGGCAATAAACGAAGCGTTTTGTTCGTGGCGGGTCACGATCAACTTCGGCGCCTTCGGGTTCACCGGGTGGTCCAACCGTTCAAAGAGCCGGTCGATCTTAGCCCCCGGCACCCCAAAGACGTACTTAACGTCGTGATTAGCGAGGCTGTCGACAATCGCGTCGGCCCCGTAGCGTTTCTTTTCTTCTGTCATTTCAATTCTCCCTTTGCCTGAATTTCGAATTTGCTCACTTTGACGTCTCTCTTATCAGATCCTAGCACCAATAATTCGGCAATACCAGCTAAAGTCGCGCTAATCATCGTGATTTATTGAACAGTTTTCGCCCCTCTGTTTGACTTTGCTCATTTAAACACTTATCTTTCTTCTTAACAAAGTGCAAATCCCTTTGAAATTAAACCTAAATTCTAGTAGTTAGGGGCGACTGGGCGCACCCAAAAGTCAAGAAATGCTTTGTGTTGTGATCAAACGAACACACCAAAATTTTTACAAACTTTTGAGGTCCGGTATTACATCACCATTCCACTTTACGTTCCGTTCGGACGTTATTATGCGGTGAAGGAAAGTAGGGATTAAAAGAATAGAGGCTGAGGAGCAGATTCCCCAGCCTCTATTTCTTTAACTTTTGCAAAGATAACGTGCTCCCCAACCATAGGCCTAGTGACTAAGTACGGACGGAGAACAGTGCGTCTCGCACTAACCCCCGCCCTAGCTTAGCCCAACAGCCCGTCGAGGAGGTTGAATCGCACTCACTTTGATAACGTGCTCTCAACCGCAGACCTAGTGGTTAAGTACGACCTGCTGAGAAAGTTATTTTCCACTCTCCAGCTACGTATCAAATCCTTCTGTTCTGACCCCTACTTAGGGGTGCAAACTAGGAGAGCGTCTTCGGTGACCCTGAACGGTTCAATCTTGCGCCCGTCTACCGACCAAATCGGGTGACGGAAGTTGTGGGTCGCTAGGTCGACCAGGGTTACGTGACAACTATCCTTGGTTAAACCGAGGGCGCCTAAATCCACCTGCTTGGCCAAGGCCGAATAAATGATGGTCTTGTCCCCCGCCTTAGCGACGAGTACCCCGGCGCCTAGGTCATCTTGTTGGGGCACTAATTCGGCTAGGTTTAAGCACTCGGCAAGATGCTTTAAGAAGCTGAAGTCGTCGGCCCCAGGTGCTTGAAGGGCCTCGTGCCAATCGTAAGGGTGTTCGTACAAGAAGGGTGCGCCAACCGTGTGCCAACTCCAGATCCCGTGGGCGCCGTAAGTGACCCCGGCGTTGGCCCCGGCAAGAAGCGACTGCCAAGCTGCCTTGCGGACGTCCGCCCGGTTAAAGCGTTCCTTAATGGTGGCGTCAAACTTAGGCATCAGCTCGTAGCAGGGTTCCAAGTTGATAATCGGCTCGGTGTAACCGCGGGAGCGCATGGTTTGCGGGATCGTAAAGGAGGTGTCTTGTCCGGGCTTTCCGTGCCCGGATTGGTAGGCAAAAAAGTCTGCCCCTTCTAGCAAGCTCTGCGGTAAGTTGGTGCTTTCGCCGTTGATGTGGAAGGTAGCGAGAGCCTGGGGATCGGTCTGGCGTAGAACCCGTAGGACCTCGGTGTAGTAACGGGTGATCTCGCCTAGCGTCTTTGGGTCATCGTCGGGGAAGTTGACGTCGCCGCTCACCAGGTAGAGTGGGTGGTACTTTTGGAACCGCCGGGTGACCGCTTCGACGTAGGGGTGAAGCTGGTCAAACGGCATCGGGTTGTTGTGGATCAGCTCCTTCATCCAGGTCCCCGGTACGTAGTTGGCCCACAACAAGACCAGGGCCGGAACCATCCCGTGGTCAACCACCATCTGGATCATCTTCTCCGCCCGAGCAAAGTAGTCCTCGTTAAGTTGCTGGTAATCGTAAACGTAGCCCTGTTCGGTATAAGTAACGGCAAAGGGCTCCCGTTTTGCGGCCACCGGGCTGGCATCCCACTGGCGCAACAGGTTAATCTGAATGACGTTAAAGCCCTGGCTTTCCCGCTTAGTCAGGTAGTACTCCCAGTCACTGAGTTCGGCGTTCGTCAAGGCACTCCACGCCGTATCGGCCAAGTAGAAGAAGGGGCGCCCGTCTTTTTCTAAGTGTTGTTGTTTAACCGTTAACATGACCATCATCCTTTGCTTTTCTACTAGCGTACCCTGGTGTTGACGGTAGCGACAAGCGGGAAATGAAAGCGGTTTAGTGTTCAATTCCCAGGTTTAATAAAAACGGCTCCCCACTTGGCCAAGTAAGTAGGGAGCTATTTTCTAATCGTCAAAGTCTTCTAGGTTATACGAGGAGCCGGTCCCGTTCTTGATGACGTCTTCACCCAGTTCCACCCCTTCGTGAAGGCTGTAGATCGACTCACGGCCCGGCAAGTGGGGTTCCATCTTCGGGTCGGAGAAGATCGAAACTAGGCCGGGGGTGAGGTGGGCGGCCTTAACTTGGGCCGGGGAGATCTCGTGGATGATCTCATCCCCCCGCCCCTCTGCAATCTTTAAGCCGATCTGCGGATCCATCAGGGTAGCCCGTGCCAGCGCCACCAGGTCGGTTTGCTTAAGGGCGTCTTGCATGTCCTCTTCAGTCATTAGGTTGCCGACGATCATTTCCTTGGCCTGATCACCAATCGCCGGGGCAAACAGCTCGGCAAAGGTCTTATCCGAATCGGCTGGCTTACCGTTGTACTGCGGCATCGATAGGTGGATGTAATCAAGGTCGAATTGATCGGTGATTGCCCTGATTAACTGCGTTGATTCGTGCCAGGTGTAGCCGACCGTGTCGTGGATTTCCTCCGGGCTGATCCGGTAACCAACGATGAAGTCAGCCGGGGCGGCTTTTTTAACCACCCGTAAGACCTCTTTGACCACTTCTAAGGGGAAGTTCATCCGCTTCTCCAGGCTACCACCCCAGTAATCGGTCCGCTTGTTGGAGTAAGCGGAGAAGAATTCCTGAATCAGGTAGTGGTTAGCACCGTGGATTTCCACCCCGTCAAAGCCGCACTCAATTGCCCGCTTGGTGGCCCGGCCAAAGTCCTTGACAATCCCCCAGACCTCTTCTTCGGTCAGTTCGTGAAGCGGGTAGTTGACCCAAGCAAAGTCCATTGCCGATGGCACTTCGGCCGTCCGCCCCATCTGCGGTGCGTAATTGGCTTCCCGCCCCGAGTGGACCAACTGGAGAATCGCCTTGTGACCGTCTTTTTTAAGGGCGGTCGCCAGTTTAGTCATCCCGGGCTTAAAGCTGTCGTCAAAAATCGCTAACTGGGTCCGATCATCGGCCCACGAGCGCGACGGCCCACCATTCTTGCTGACGGAGGTATACTCAACGATCACCATCGCCGCCGATTGACTACGGGCCCCGTAGTAATCAAGGGTGTCTTGGGTAACGTATTCCCGGTCCCCCGAGTTGGTCAGCATCGGTGACTGCACAATTCGGTTTTGCAAAACGGCGCCATGGCGCAACTGTACTTGATCTGTCAAAGCTTTCACTGTCTTTCACCTAACCTTTCTGTTGATATGTTAACCATATCACAAAAGTGGGCGTAATTAAATTTAACCTTCTTGAACCCTTTGTTCAGTCCTGCTTAACTACCTGGCACCCATCCGTATCAGTTCCATGGCCGCGTCCTGGTCAATCACCAGGGCGTTGGCGTAGCCGCCGGTTAAGGCGGCGGCCACGGCCGGCACCTTGGCTAAGCCCGTCGCCACTAAAACCGAGTGCTTCTTTTGCCGCAGCTGGTCGAGTTGGATGCCAATCGTGCGGTCGTTAATGGTTGGCGAGACGATCTGGCCGTCCCGGTCAATGAAGCGGGAGAAGACGTCGCCGACCGCGTGTTGTTGCAAGAAGTTCTGCTCCTCCTTGGTAAAGTAACCGAGCTTAAAGAGCAGGGCCGAATCCCGGACCGTCCCGACCGTAAAGACCGCGATTGGGGCCCGGTTGCCCAGTTCGATGACGCGGGCGATTTGGCGGTCGCTTTCCACCAGCTGCTTGGTGGTTGCCTGGTCAAAAATCACCGGCAGGGGCAGGTACTCGGGGAAGGTGTGAAAGGCGGTGGCGAAGGCCTGGATGCTTTCGTAGGCGTAGGTGGGCTGCTCTTGGTTATTGGCGGCCCCCTTCATCTGAACGACCCGGACGTCGATCAAGGGTTCCGGGCGCAGGGCCAGGGCCACCTGGTGAATGGTTTTCCCCCACCCGATCCCGATCGTATCACCGTTTTCAACGATCGTCTCCAGGTAACTGGCCGCCGCTTGGCCGACCAGGGCGCCCTTCTCTTCGCCGGTTGCCTGCCCGGTCGCCACGATCTTGACGGCCGCCAGGTGGTAGCGGTCCCTGAGTTCCTCGGCCAGCGTCACTTCGTCTTCTAGGGGGTCCTTGATGTGGATCTCGACCAACCCCTGTTCGCGGGCGTACCGAAGCAAACGCGAGACCGTCGCCCGCGAGACCCCCAGTCCCCCCGCAATCCACGACTGGTTGTGGTCGTCTAAGTAATATAACTTGGCCGCCCGGATGGCGTCCCGGCGCCGTTCGTCTTCTAACACACGATCCCCTCCCTTTTCAATTTGGATATTATACCAAAAAAAGCGGGAACGCCCCTAGTCAGTCCCCTTAGGTCTGCCGAGAAGGCTGTTTCCCACTCAAATCTATTGCTTAATCGCCGTTTCCAGTGCGATCTTGATCATGTCGTTAAAGGTCCGTTCCCGTTCTTGGGCGGTCGTCTTTTCGCTCCCAAAGATCAGGTCCGACACCGTTAACACCGACAGGGCCTTAAAGTGCAACTTCGCCCCTAGTAAGTAGAGGCCGGCCGATTCCATTTCGGTCCCCAAGACCCCGTAGTCGGCCAGCTTTTGCATGTCCAACTCGTCGTTGTAGAAGCGGTCGGCCGCAAAGATATCGCCGACCTTAACGGAGACACCGAGGTCCTTGGCGACGTGGTAGGCCGAATCGAGCAACTCAAAGTTAGCCAGCGGGGCGTAGTGAACCCCGTAGCCAAAGGTGTTGGCGACCACCGCCGAGTCGGTGGACGACCCCGACGCTAACAAGACGTCGCGCAGGTGGACTTCCGAGGCCATCCCGCCGCAGGAGCCGACCCGGATGATCGTCTTGACGCCAAATTCTTTTACTAATTCGTTGATGTAAATCGACATTGACGGGATCCCCATCCCTGAGCCTTGCACCGAGATCCGGTGGCCATGGTATTCACCGGTAAAGCCCAGCGCGTTGCGGACGGCGTTGACTTGTTTGACGTTATCCAAAAAGGTTTCGGCGATGTACTTAGCCCGCAGCGGGTCGCCCGGCAAGAGGACGGTTTCGGCGTAATCGCCCATTTGAGCGTTGATGTGCGTTGACATAGTGGTCATCCTTTCTAGTTGATGGTTTCGTGGATTAAGGTCGGGGCGCCGGCGGTTTCACCAAGCTCGATGGCGTCATCAAGCAAGGCGGTTGCCGCGTCCAAGCCGGTTTGGTCGTGGTGGATGATTAACAGTGCTTCACCCTTTTTTACCGAGTCGCCGAGCTTCTTTAAGAGTTCGATCCCGACCCCGTAGTTTAAGGCGTCATCGGCTTTTTGCCGGCCACCGCCCAGCACCATCGCGGCCTGGCCAATTTCGTCGGCCAAGAGCTTGGTCACGACGCCGCTCTGCTTGGCCCGGTATGTTAAGTGGTGCTTGGCGTGGGGCATTAGGGAGTAATCCTCGACCACCCGGCCGTCGCCACCCTGGGCTTCAATCATCTCCTGAAACTTAGCCAGGGCCCGGCCACTGGTCAGGGCCGCTTCCAAGCGTTTTCGGGCCGTTACTAAGTCCGGTGCCTGGTGGCCCAGCACCAGCATCTGGGCGCCCAAGGTGTTAACTAATTCCATTAAATCGGCTGGCCCCTGGCCCTTTAAGGCGTCGAGGGTCTCTTCGATTTCCAGGGTGTTGCCGACCTTGTTGCCCAGCGGCTGGTTCATGTCGGAAATCACCGCCATGCACTGGAGGCCGGCCTGTTGGCCAATCGACACCAGCGCCTTGGCCAGCTTACGGGCGTCTGCTTCTGTTTGCATGAAGGCCCCCGCCCCGGTCTTGACATCGATCACCAAGGCGTCGGTGCCCGAGGCGATCTTTTTGGACATGATCGAACTGGCAATCAAGGGAATTGAGCCGACGGTGGCGGTCACGTCACGTAGGGCGTAAATTTCCTTATCGGCCGGGGCGACGGTGCCGGTCGCCCCGACGATCGCCAGGCCAATTTTTTGGACCTGGTTGATAAAGGCCGCCTCGGTCAGATCAGCCTTGAACCCGGGGATGGCACTTAAGTCTAGCCGGTCGCCGGATTCCATCATTTCCTTGGTCAGGGTGGTCTGCTCTTGCGTCGTCATCCTCTTTAAATAGATCGCCATCAAGAGGGCCGCCGTTTGGTAGTCGGGGATCGTGTGGTTAACGACGACGGTAATGAATTCGTGGATTTCTGTGGTTGAAGGTGTGCACCCATCTCGTTTGTGGGCGATGATGTCGAGCATTGCCATTTTTTCACCCCTCGTTCGTTACCTGTGCTAAAAAGCTCGTCCCGGTCCCGACCGGAGCGACCTTAAAGTTAGCCAGAACCGTCGCCCCCATGTCGGCGTAAGTTGGCAGCACGCCGAGGTCCAGGTTCGGTTGGTTCATTGACGGCGAGTAGACCAGTAGCGGGACGCTCTCCCGGGTGTGATCGGTCCCCTTAAAGCACGGGTCGTTGCCGTGGTCGGCGGTGATCATCAAGAGGTCGTCGTCTCTTAAGTTATCCAGCACCGTGCCCAGCCGGGCGTCAAAGTCCATCAGGGCCTGGCCAAAGCCCTCGGGGTTGCGGCGGTGGCCGTACATGGCGTCAAAATCGACTAAATTGGTGAAGCAAAAGCCGGTGAAGTCCTCTTGCATCACGGCGTCGACGTGGTCCATCCCGTCCATGTTGGACTCGTTATGAAAGCCCCGCGTGATCCCCTGCCCGGAGAAGATGTCGTTAATTTTGCCGATGCCGATCACGTCGAAGCCGGCGTCCTTTAGGGCGTCTAGGTCGGTGTCACCGGTCGGGGCCAGGGAGAAGTCGCGCCGGTTGGCGGTCCGGGTGAAGTGGTCCTTGTCCGGGCCAACGTAGGGGCGGGCGATGATGCGGCCGACCGTGTATTCCGGGCCGTTGACCAGGGTGCGGGCGTACTCGCAGATCCGGTAGAGTTCCCTAACCGGGATCACCTCTTCGTGGGCGGCGATTTGCAGGACCGAATCCCCGGAAGTGTAGACGATCAGGTCACCGGTTTGCATTTGCTGTTCGCCGTAATCGTGGATGACCTCGGTACCGGAATAGGGCCGGTTAACGATCACGTGGCGACCGGAAAACTCCTCCAGCTTGGTGATGATTGAAGCGGGAAAGCCCTTCGGAAAGGTCGACAGCGGCCGGGTAACCGGTAAGCCCATCATTTCCCAGTGACCGTCCATGCTATCCTTGCCGGCCGAGACTTCCGTCATCCGTCCAAAGGCCCCAATCGCCGGCTTGCCCACTGGTACCCCTTCAATGGGGGCGCCGTGGAGGTTGGATAAGCCGAGCCGCCCTAAGTTGGGCAGGGCCAACTTACCCTGGTAAAACTCACCGATGTGCCCTAGGGTGTCGGCACCCTGATCACCAAACTGAGCGGCGTCGGGAGCTTGGCCGGCGCCCACGGAGTCGAGCACGATCGCAAAAATCCGCTTGTAAGCCATTTGATCGCCCCCTTAATCAAACTCGCTAAGGATTTGAACGGAAGCCGAAACGCCGAGCCGGTTGGCCCCGGCTGCGATCATCGCCAGCGCTTCGTCCTTGTGGTGGATCCCACCGGCGGCCTTGATCTTGAAGTCCGGGCCGACCGTTTCGCGCATTAACTTTACGTCTTCAACCTTGGCCCCCCACTTGGAGAAGCCAGTTGAGGTCTTAACGAAGTCGGCCCCGCCAGCGACCGTCAACCGGCAGGCGCGCCGCTTTTCGTCGTCAGTCAAGAGGCAGGCCTCGATAATCACCTTGAGCAGCTTACCCTGTTCGTGGCAGGCGTTAGCGACGGCCTGGATGTCTTCTTGCACGAAGCTGTCGTTGTCATCCTTTAGTTCACCAATGTTGATGACCATGTCGATTTCATCGGCGCCGTCGGCCAGTGCCTGCTTGGTTTCAGCCACCTTGATCGCCGTCGCGTTGGCCCCGAGGGGGAACCCAATCACGGAACAGGTGTTGACCGAGCTGTCTTTCAAGCCTTCGTGAACGTGCTTGACCCAGTACGGGTTGACGCACACCGAGGCGGTGTTGTATTCCAGGGCTTTGGCGATCGTTTGGTCGATAACTTCCTTGGTCGCCTCGGGCTTGAGCATCGTGTGATCCATGTACTTGGCTAATTGTGCTTTCGTTAATTCCATTGTTGCAATTCCCCTTTCGTTTTTTACAGGTTCATTGTAATCGCTTTCAAAAATTATGTCCAACGTTATTTTGAAACATTTTGCAAATCAGCCCATTAAAAATGCTCACCGTTACCCTCCCACTTGGGATTTGGCACGGTGAGCATTCTCATTAATTTTATTTTATTAATCAAACCCAAAATGGGTACTGTACCCTGTCAAGTTGACACATTAAATAATAAAAACTAGTTGGCCTTGCCAAAGCGGTATTCTGCTGCGGTAAGGTCATTTCTTTTGCCTGAAATAAAGGAATGCGTAAAGTAATCGATACCTTCTGTCA
>PPYF01171928.1_pt1 | contig 23028 bp, 29 predicted proteins | sample 1559871 | NCBI WGS metagenome assembly PPYF01 (sample SAMN08240021, study PRJNA423297) | Human gut metagenome, whole genome shotgun sequencing project.
CTTTGAAAAACTATATGAGCAGACACAGACAAACGGACAGCTCTTAGTAAGTTAAGATGAGGATAAATTTCTCATTTTATCTTGACATAGGACCAAATAATCTTATAATAGATATATTGAAAATCTTATATAGTAAGAACAGTGTGAGGAGACAAATGGGGATTTTAGTGGCGTTATCTGGATTAGACGGAAGTGGAAAAACAACTCAAGGGAAGCTGATTAAGGAATTATGTATAACTAATGGTATAAAGGCCCATTATGTTCATTTGAAGACAATAGATACAAAGGAAGTCTATTTTAAAGTAAGTGCTAAGGCAAAAGCATATATGAAAGAGAATCATTCGGAATTAAAAGAGGACAGAAATGCTTTGAGAAATATAATAAGTGCACTATTATTTTATGAAAAAGTTGAGAATGAAGTTTTAGTTGCTCTTTCCAGTTACGATGTGGTCATAGTTGATCGTTATATAGATTCGGCAATATGTTATCACTTACTTGAAAATGGGGACTATCGAAGTGTAGAAAAAATATATGCGCAAATAAAAAAACCTGATATAAATGTATTTCTAGATCTAGGAATTAATACATGTTGTGAGAGAATAAAGCAACGAAATGAAACTACGAAGTATGAAAATGAAGAATCTTTCAAGGTGGCTTATAGTTATTATTCTTCTAGAAAAGAAAAATTTATGTGGTTGGATGCAAATCAGGATAGAGATGTTATAGCAAAGGAAATTTTCAATCAAATAATAAATAAGATAAGCGAGGGTGCATAAATGATAGAAGTTAATCATCTTGTAAAAGAATATCATATTTCTAAAAGAGAGTCAGGATTAAAAAATGCATTTAAGGCTCTTTTTGTCCATAATGATACAGTTATTAAAGCTTTGAATGATGTCAGTTTTAAAATAGATGATGGTGAGATAATTGGTTATATAGGACCTAATGGAGCGGGGAAAAGTACAACAATTAAAACTTTATGTGGAATACTGACTCCGGATAGTGGAAGTTGTAGAATTAATGGATATGTTCCCTGGAAAGACAGGAAGGTTTATGTAAAAAGAATTGGAGTGGTTTTTGGGCAAAGAAGTCAGCTTTGGTGGGATATTCCTGTCATAGATAGTTTTGAATTGTTGAAAGATATATATTCCATTAAAACAGCGGATTATAAAAAAAATGTTGATGAATTAAGTGAATTATTGAATTTAGGTGAGATATTAAAAACACCAACGAGAAATTTGAGTTTGGGACAAAGGATGAAATGCGAAATTGCTGCTTCACTTATACATAGTCCAGATATACTATTTTTGGATGAACCAACAATTGGATTAGATGCAGTTTCTAAATTAGCTGTAAGAGAATTTGTTAAACAAATTAACAAGGAAAAAAAGATGACAGTAGTTCTTACCACTCATGATATGCAGGATGTTGAAGCGTTAACAGAAAGGGTTATGCTTATTGGTAAAGGTGAAATCTTGTTGGATGGAAGTATAAATGACCTAAAGAGAAGAGTATCTGATAAGAAAAAAATAATAGCAAAATATAATGGAGAATGTCCGAAAATATGTGATGGAATGAGTATTGATAATGTAAAGGATAATGAGGTTACCATATCATTTTTACCTAAGATTATTTCTGCGTCAGATTGTATCGCATATTTGTCGAAAACATCAGATATTGTAGATTTACAGATTTTAGATATTTCTGCCGATGAGATGGTAGCTAAACTTTATGAGGAGTATCAAATATGAAAAAGTATTATTCACTTTTTAGAATTCGCTTATTAGATCGTATTCAATACAGAGTGATTGCATTTGGTGTTGTTTTGTCTAATTTTATATGGGTATTTATGGAATTAATGATGTATGTTGCTATATATCAATCAACTGATAAAACTTTACCAATGAGTTTTCCTCAAATTGTTAGTTATGTATGGATAAAGAGAATGGCAATGCAGATGTTGGCGGTCGTAGCAGCAGATAACGAAATATATAGCGTTATAAATGATGGTTCTATTGCGTACGAACTTGTAAGGCCTATTGATCTGTATGGGAAATGGTATTTTCAAGCGATGTCGAATCGATTGACTTCAATATTGGTAAGTTGTTTACCTATTCTTGTAATAGCATTTCTCCTACCAGATCCATTTAAATTATGTTTGCCAATAAGCATATTACAGTTTGTTGAGTTTTTGGTAGCGCTAATTTTGGCATTGGGGGTTGTTGTGGCATTTGCAATGTTGATGTTTATTACTTTATTTTACACAATTGCTCAAAGAGGAATAAAGATAATTGTAACAGCAACAGTATCTTTTCTCTCGGGAGGAATTATTCCATTAACTTTTTTTCCTGAACAATTGAAAGCGATATTGTATGCACTTCCATTTTCATCTATGCAAAGTACACCATTACTTATTTATAGCGGAAATTTGATTGGTAAGGATGCTCTTATTGCGATTGGTTTTCAGATATTTTGGTTAATTATATTGTTTTTACTGGGAAAAGTCCTAATGACATATTCTTTAAAGAAGGTCATTGCTCAAGGAGGATGATTATTCATGCGAGTATATTTTAAAATGATGGTTTTAAATTTGGAAAGCCAGATGCAGTACAAGATTTCGTTTTTAATGACTATCATTGGACAGTTTTTTACAGCTTTTGCCGGATTTTTAGGCATAAAATTCATGTTCAATTATATAGATACCGTTAGAGAATTTGAATATTGCGATATTATGATATGTTTTGGAATCGTGACATTATCATTTTCTTTAGGTGAGGCATTAGGCGGGGGAATGGCAACTTTTGGTAGCGTTTTGGGTAATGGAGAATTTGACAGGGCTTTGGTACGCCCACTAAATACGGTTTTTCAGGTTTTAGCACCACGAGTGGATTTTACGAGAGCAGGATTACTTATTCAGGCAGTAGGAGTTTTGCTTTATGCGATTCCTAAAAGTGGTATATCTTGGGATTTAAAAAAGATAGTTACTATAGTTTTAATGATTATATGTGGGAGTGTTTTGTTTTTTGCACTGTTTGTTTTTAAGGCAACTTTTTCATTTTTTACGGTTCAAAACCTTGATTTTATGAATCTTTTTACTTATGGAGCAAAGGAATATGGAAAATATCCTTTTAATATTTATGGTAAGTGGATTGTAGGAATTTTGACATATATCATACCATTAGCGTTAGTTCAATACTATCCATTATTATATTTAGTAGGCAAACGTGATAATGATTTTTATATGTTTATTCCACTTTTATCGCTTTTGTTTCTGATTCCCTGCTACTTGTTTTTTCTTTTTGGAATAAGAAGATATAAATCTATCGGGTCATAATGGAGGGATTATGTCTGTAAATAATGCATTGATTATAACATATTTACATAATAGTGGGATTGCTATTGAAACGGATGATATATTGGTTGTAATCGATTATGCCATGCATACACCGGGACCTAAAGGAGTTGGATTGACAGCAGGAATCATTTCGGAAGACTTAATTCAAAGTAAACGAAAAGTGATTGTCTTGGTCACACATAAGCATATTGATCATTATAATAGGAATATTTTGAAATGGAAAGAAAAGTATAATAATGTCATATACATTTTTTCGGATGATATACAAACAGATGAAGATGTGATTTTTATTTCTTGCGGAGAGAGGATTGTAGTAGAAGGTATTACAATTATTGCATGTGCCAGTAATGATGAAGGAATTAGCTTTTGGCTTCAAATAGAAGAAACAAAGATATTTCATGCAGGAGATATGAGTTTGTGGTATTGGGAATCTGAATTGGGAAGTAAAGATCTCAAGAAAAACAAATTGGCATATAGGATTGCGAAGACCTCATATTTAAAGGCTCTTGAATCAGTAAAAAACCGGGAAATTGATATTGCATTTTGTCCGTTGAACCCAATGCTTGGTGAAACATATTCTGAGGGAGCACTTATTTTCTGTGAAAAGATTAAACCACGATTATTTGTTCCTGTGCATTTTGGATTGTCTTTCGAAGTGACTAAGGAATTTAAAGATAATTTTGTTGATACAGATGTTGATATATGGGCAATACAGGATAGGGGGGAACAGTACATTTATAATATATAGAATTTATAAAGAAGTATTTAATGAGAATAAAATATTTAAAGAATGGGAGATAATGAAATGGAAATTAGTTCAATTGAAACAAAAATAATGGACATAATGAAAGAAGTATTAGATGAGGAAAAGATAGCAAATTGTGATGGAAATCTTTTGGATGTTTTGGATTCTATAGAATTTGTAACGTTAATTGTAGAAATAGAAACGGAGTTTGAAATTGAGATTGATGATAGTGATTACGATATGGAAAAGTTAGGTGATATACATAAACTAGCTGAACTTGTGGAAAAATACATGACTAATTAAGGCAAAGAAAAAATGAAGATAGATCGGAATTTCAATGAGTTTCAATTACGCAGATTAAAGAAATTGTATAATAGAGGAAGTGATTACTATTATGTAGATTTACATATACATACGAATTATTCAGCGGATGGAACGCAGACATTCAAACAAGCCTATTCTGTGGCTAGTGAATGTAAAATGGATATTATATCGTATACAGACCATGATTCAATAGGAGTGTATAAGGAAATTTCAGAGAAAATTATATACGCAAATGAAGGACCGATTATCATACCCGGAATTGAGTTTACTGTTTCTGTTCCTTTTTATAGTGGCAGATGTCATGTTCTTAAGTATTTTTTTGACGAGAATAATAACGACTTTAATCCTAATTAGAAACTCATAATTTTACAGGTGTTTATCACACCTCATAGAACTTTAATAAAATCCTCCGAAAGCCTTGAAAACAAAGGATTTATCGCAATCAGTAAACCTTATTTCTTTATATGGTTTCACACAATGTTACCCTTGTTCAGCACAATCATAAGGGCAAAATCAAGGGCAAAAAAATCTCATAACAAGATATAACAGAGTGTGGCAATCGGAGAACTGTGACATATGTGCGAATATATTATACTGGAGGATTTATTATATGGACAAGTACATTTTTGATGAAGGCAATGGTTTATGGTATGAACTGCAAGGAGATTATTATATTCCTTGCCTTACTTTACCAAACAAAAAAGAGCAGCCTGTCGGTTTATGGGGACAGCGGCACTTGCAGTATCTGAAAGAATTCCGCAAAAATACATATACAACGCTGCTTACAAGTGGTAAATTGAATGCTTACCTTGCTGACATTGACAGGCAAGCACAAGAGAGATTTGAAACACTTACAGAACAGATGAAACGAGTACAAGGTATTACGGAACAGCTAAAAGCGGAAAGTGTTTTAGAATGGACAGGACGAATGAATAACATTAGAACTTGCGTTATTGAGATTGTCAATGAGGAAATAGTATACAGTTAAAATAATGTAACGCATATAACCGTAAAATTGCGGCGGGTAGGGTTAATAACCTTACCCGTTTTGCTTTCTGCTTTGCGAGACATTTTATAGGGTATTTTCCCTGAAAAATTGTTACAAATCTTCTGTTTGCCTCAATCGTTTGACAAGGAAAAAGAAACGAGTATAATAAGAAACATAAGTTGCACAACGATAGTTTTTTATGGAGGGAGATAGATGCCACCTAAATTTAAGTTCACAAGAGAACAAATTGTAGCTGCCGCTTTAGAGGTTACGAGAAAGAATGGAATAACAGGATTAACTGCAAGAGGACTGGCAGCAGAACTTGGCTCATCAGCAAAGCCAATTTTTGGTTTGTTTCAAAATATGGAAGAAGTACAGAGAGAGGTTGTATCTGCTGCGAATACGCTATATCAGTCTTACATCAAAAAAGGTATGGCAGATAGCAAATTCCCGCCCTATAAAGCAAGCGGTATCGCCTATATTCAGTTTGCAAAGGAAGAAAAAGAGTTATTCAAACTACTTTTTATGCGTGACAGAACAGATGAAAAGATAGAAGAAAACCGTGAAGAAATTCGTCCAATACTGGACCTCATTATGAAAAATTTAGGTATTGACGAAAATGAAGCGTACTTTTTTCATTTGGAACTGTGGCTGTATGTTCACGGTATTGCAACAATGATAGCAACAAATTATCTTGAATGGGACATTGAATTTATTGACAAGGCACTTACCGATGCCTATCAGGGATTAAAAAATCGTTATGTAACAAGGAGTACAGATAATGAATGAAAAAATTTATGAAAATCAAGGCATACGATTGAAATACTATGAATCCAGAAATAGTTTCCAGCCTTTGGTTTTAATTCACGCTCAAGGCGTAGACGGACAAAGTTATGCGAGTGTGGCAAAACAGCTTTCAAAAAAATTTCATATCTATTCGGTTGACTGCTACGGTCACGGCGGCAGTCTGCATAAGCCCGAAGAATATAATATAAAATCTATCGGAGCAGCCATAATAGATTTTATTGAGAATGAAATCGGTCAAAAGGTTTGGCTATTGGGACATTCTTCGGGAGGTCTGATTGCCGCTTATATTGCCGCCGAAACAGAACTCTGTGAAATGCTGATATTAGAAGACCCTCCTTTTTTCGCTTCTCAGGGAGAACGCAGAAAAAGCACATTCAACTATGTTGACTTCTCTACACTTATCTAAATCACACATATTAAATTTTAAGGGATTTTTCTCAATGTTTATGTAATCGGTTGTACCACCGAAAAGGTCTGTATAGTCCTCGGTGGTGCAACCCTTCACAAAGATATGACAAACTCGTTTGTCGTTCTCTGTGGTAATATAAATCCTCTCAACAACGGTTGAAATTAAATTGACAAGTTCCTCCGGCTGTGTGTCCTTTGCATACTCCGCAAAGGACATACAGCTTTTTTCTTACCTCGTTCAGTTCCTGAAGCATAACGGCATTGCCTACCTTGCTTTCCTCAATGCGGACAAGGCCTTTTTCCAGCCTGTCAAGGACTTTGGACAGTTCGGGAGAACTGTACTATGGAGATTTCTGAAGTTATAAAAAGTATTCGTTCCCAACTTAGTTTATCTCAAGAAGGGTTAGCAAGAGGATTACATATGGGATTCACTTCGGTTAATAGATGGGAAAACAACAAATCAAAACCCAATCAGATTGCAAGACACGCTTTGGCAGAACTTTGCAGGAAAAATAATTTAGATCTGGAATTGATAGTATGGGATATTCTTTTAGTGGTCAAATTTCATCCAATCAGGCGATGTATGGATTTCTTCGATCTTGAAAATCAAAAAGCGAATGAGGCTTAAACGGCTTCATTCGCTTTTTTAGTTTTAGGTGGTTTGATTGGGAGACAATATGCCCCAAGATTACGTAGAACGCGTAGCTCTTAACACGACGCAAGTCCATTTGCATTTTTATATTATAACACCAATCGCGCTTAAAGTCAATGGGTTAAAGCATAATTGACGGCTTGTTTTTGTGCAGGTTTGTCAATGATCTATTGCAAACCTACAATTTTATTTTGGGCATTTTGTTTAAAATATATTGACTAATAGATTCTTTATGATATAATATAAAAAAATATCAAATTATAGGAGATTATGGTTATGAAAGGTGATCTCTTTGGTGTAACTCGATTATTCCGAAAGTTCAAAATTAAATCTGTAATTTCGTGTGCAAAGTACTTAGGAGTACTTTGCGCTTTTTTATTTTGAATTATATTTTTGATTATAAAGATATTAGAAGGTGAATGCAATGAAATTATTAAGTAATATGAAGAGAGAAATATCATCGATTAAAAAAATGTTTGATTTTGTTTATACTATAGGAAAGAAAGAATGCTTTTTTGTGGCGCTAATATGCGCATTCACTTCTTTTATGTATCCATTATTGCTTGAATTTAATTATAAAATCATAAATACTATTGAAACAAATTTTAGTGGCGATTTTAAAGCAATTATTATTTTGATTATTGCAATAATTTTAGCATCTGCTATTTTTCAAATAACGAAATATAGTAATCTGCTTTTATTTGAGAAAATGCAAATAAGAGTTGGTACTAAATTGATGAGCAAGGTGTATTCTTTAGTAGGAAGCTTGAAACATAGTTATTTTGATGATCCTGATAATATTGCTAAACTTAAAAGAGAAGTGATGTTTTCCCAAGATTCAATGTTAACCCAAAATGTAGTACATGCCATTTCGTTGATTTGCAATGCGATTTCACTTGTTTTAATATTTCCGGTTGTTTATCGTGCAGGTGTTGAAGTCTTTATAATGATATTCGTAGTGGCGATTGTGTGCAATTTGTTTGAATTTGATGAAGGATATTTGCGGTGGGAACATCAAAACGGTCAAGAAAAAAAGTATATTAAAAGAGATAAAATGAGGTCTTATTTTTATAATAAAGAATCTATTATGGAAATGCGGATGCTTCGTTCTGACAAGTTTATGCAAAAAAACTGGGAGAAGATGAATGAAGCCGTTTATAAAGAGGATTTTTTGTTTGAAAAGAAATTAGATAATCGGAGATTGTTATTTGATGTTTTGCGTATTGTTTTGAATATTATGCCGTTGTTTTATGTATCGTGGAAATTTGGGTTAGGCAATGTTGATATAGCGATAGTATTTATGGTGTGGCAAACGCAGGGACAATTTAACAGTATTATGGCATCAGTTTTTTCGGAATTTAAGGCTGTTCATTATTCTGTACCATATATTGATGAACTGTGTGAATTTTTGGAGAACCATGTTAAGTCTGATGATAAAAATCCAAATAAAAATAACATAATGATAGAACTTAAAAATGTTGATTTTGCATATGCGGCAAATAACAAAGTATTGAAGAATATTAATCTAAAAATATTACCTGGAGAGAAGATCGCTATAATAGGGCCGAATGGTGCTGGAAAAACAACACTTGTTAAAATTTTGGCTAATTTGTATGAGCCCACATCAGGCGAAGTAGTTTATGGATTTGATAAATTAGAGGTAGGAGCTGTTTGGCAAGATTATGTAAAATTTGAATTGTCATTGAAAGAGAGTATTGGATTGGGCGATATTTCCAAAATTGATGATAGAAAACAATTATTAAAGATTTGTGATATGATGGGAATAAATATAAAGGATATGGATCTCGATGATATCATTGGTAGATCATTTGACTCAGAAGGGAAAATACCTTCCGATGGACAATGGCAAAAGATTGCAATAGCGCGTGCAGTGTTCGGGGACAAATTATTTTTGTATATGGATGAACCAACTGCTTCATTAGACCCGATTTCAGAAGTGAATCTTTATTCAGAAATAAAGAAAGCTTTTGGAGATAAGACTGTTGTGTTTGTATCTCATAGAGTTGGGTTTGCTAATCTTGCTGAAAGAATACTGTTTGTAAATGATGGGGAAATAGTAGAAGATGGCAGCCATAAAGAATTAATGGAGAAGAAAGGATTTTATTATAATTTTTATAATGAACAATTAAAATGGTACGAAGGGGTGAAGGAGATATGAAGAAAAATGATCCGTTAAATGCAGTCTTGAAAATCTTTTTTAGCGTTGGAAAAGGTAAATCGATTTGTATTGTTATCATATATTTGATAGTGTCATTAATACCATCTTTATTATTAATACTGAATAGAGATATTTTTGATTCGTTTTCAAATAATATGTTTTCGTTTAAATTTATAAGTGCATTAATGGTATTATACATATCACTCCAGATATTGTCAAAAATATTATCTTTAATTCAAAAAAGACTGATGACAATTATAAGCCATGATATACAGATGAAAATGCAAAAAGAAATCCAAGAAAAAATGTTGAAAATTAATTATCTTGAATTTGACAACTCGGATACGTTTGATTTGATTCAACGTGTATCTAATAATATACCAAGTAAGTGTACATCATCGATTTTTATGATTTTAGATATTATTGGCATAGGTGTTCAAATGTTTACTGCAATTACAATTCTGACAGGTATTCATTGGTCCATCCCAATAATCTTGATTTTATTTACAATCCCATATATTTTTTTATATAAGAAAATGTGTTTTGATAATTATTTCCAAGAGGTAAATCAAGGAAAAAAGCATCGGAAAAATTGGTATTTAATCAAGATGTTATTTGACAAGCATTTCAATAAAGAACTTAAAATATATGATTGTTTTGAATATCTTGGTAATAAGGAAAAATATATCAATGAAGATCTACATCACGAAAATTATATAATAGCAAAGAAATATTCGTTATTGGGAGTAATATTGGATATTGTAAAAAGTTTTGGTAAGGCTGTATGCATGATAATAACTATAGCGTTAATTGTTTATAAAAATGCCAGTATATCTGCATTTACTGTTTTAGTGCAGGCAATGGATTCTATGCAGGAATGTCTAATGAATGTCTTTTCTAAATTTCGAGATTTTGGTTCGTTGCATTTAGCTTTTGACGATTATAAAAAATTTCATGCATTGGATGATGAAATCAATACTGTAACCTCAATACAGTTAGACAGAGATAAACCGCTTATAAAATTTAAAAATGTTAGCTTTAGTTATCCTACTAAAACTAATGCGTTAAATAAAATGAATTTAACTATTCGAGAAGGCGAAAAAATTGCTATCGTTGGTAAAAACGGTAGTGGAAAAACAACATTGGTGAATGTATTGTTAGGTTTTTATAAACCGTTATCTGGTGATATAGAAATTTCGGGAGTAAACTTGAATGATTGTATAAAAGATTTTAGAAGTAGAGTTGTCTACATCATGCAAAATACACCACAATATATTTTATCGATTGAAGATAATATTAAAATGGGAACTAATATAGTTAATTCAAATATTATTGAAATTTTAGGTGTTAATAAAATAATAGATAAAGCACCGGATAGAGAACATACTTTACTTGGTGAAGAAAATGATGATCAATATAATATATCCGGCGGAGAATGGGCCAAATTGGGGATTGCACGTAATACTCAAAAAATAGATCCGGATTTATTCATAATGGATGAACCTACTGCTTCCTTAGATCCGATATCTGAATCAAAAATATTTGAATCATTTAGCAGTATAACAAATGGAAAAACAACCATTTTTATATCTCACCGTTTGGGTATGGTGAGTTTAGCTGATAGAATTATTGTGTTGGATAATGGTGTTATAGTTGAACAAGGTTCTCACGATGAATTAATAAAGCGAAAAGGGCTGTATTATGATATGTATTCGGAGCAAATTCAATTGTATGAAAGGCAGGACGAAATGTGAAAAATGTGATGTTAATCAATCTTGCTTCAAAAGATTGCAGAAGTAATTCTTTCCCGTTAGGCTTATCTTATATTGCTGCTGCTTTAAATTTTTGTAATGTTGAAATTGTTGATTTAAATTATGTTGACAGCGATGAGCTGATTCAAAAGGTTTCAAATAAACATTTTGATGTTGTGGGAATATCGTGCTATACGGGGAATTTTATAGAAGCATCATCTTTAGCCAAAACTATAAAAGAAATCGATGGAAAAAGTTTAATGGTGATAGGCGGTTATCATGCTACTTCGGAATATGAATATATTATTGGTAACCACAATGAATTTGATATTGCAATTCGAGGGCGGGGAGAGATTCCGTTTACTGAATTGATTTGCGCTCTCAGTAATAACCAAGATTTAAATGAAGTACATTCAATAGCGTATAGGAGAAATGGAAATGTTATTGTAACAGCATCAACGAAAACGGTTACTGGAAATTATTTACCTGACCGTAAAAATGAAAATAAATATTTTATATCTTCAGGAAAAGAAAAAATCTCTTGTATAGCAACAATGCGAGGATGCTATTTCAACTGTTCATTTTGCTCTATTAATAGTAATGAATGGACATCGGTTTGCTCAAAGGAATTTATAAAAAAAGATATTGAAAATATCGTCAAAAACGGTGGAGACTCGCTTTATTTTGTAAATCCAGATTTTCTGTGCAATAGAAAGTGCTTGGAAAATACACTTGCCATTATTGAAGAATATAAAGAGATTAAGACATTTAAGATATCTACACGATCAGATAGCATTCTTAAAAATCTCGATATACTAGAGACCTTATTTGCACTTGGATGCAATTCAATTGAGGTTGGAATCGAATCTTTTAGTGATTCACAACTAGGTAGATATAATAAGCATTTAACAGCTGATGAGAATATCAAAAGTTATAAGGCGATAATGAATTTTTATGATAAATATCATTTTAGATATATACACGAATTGATTCCGTTTGATCCGTGGGTGACTCGGGACGAATTGATAGATACGGTTGGTTTTTATTCAAAGAACAAGTTCGACTACTTGGAATTGGAACCATGGCTTTTTACAAAACTGATTTTATATCCCAATACTGTTTTACGAAGTAAAGCTGAGAAGGAATCTATTATAAGCGGCAATAGTCATATTGAAATACCTTTTTGGAATTTTATAAATGATGATGTAGCAATGGTTTATTCTGCACTAATGAAATATAAAACAAATCTATTGCCTAAATTAAACATAGTGAGAGATAATATGCAATTTATAATTAAGTCTGATGAAGCAACATCAGTACAAAAAATTGTGTGCTTGAAAATTAAGGAAAAGCTCTCAAGAATTACAGTTGATTATTTTATGGATCTACTGATACATCCCATATCAGAATACGAAAAAATATTAAATGAAAAAATAAATGTCGTTGAGCATTATTTAAAAAATAAAAGGTTTTGTTAACTTAAGATGAATTTTGATGGAAAAGGATCAGGCAACGAGCAAGAACCTCTGTTTTTGTTTTTGGGATAGGTTAAGGCCGGCAACCTGCGCGGGGGTCATCCCGTTTAGGGCGGAATGCGGACGGACAAAGTTGAAGAATACAAACATGGAAATAAGGTTGTTGGCGGACTGGAAAGACGAAAAGCCCTGTTTGGTCTTGTACCACGCCTTAAACTGCGTGTTGAAGCATTCGATGAGATTGTTGGAAATGTCATCCCGGAAACTCTCGACGCGGATATACCGAACGCCTAAGATCGACTTTACCGGAACCTTGTAGGCTGAATAACTTACTTGGTTTGTTGCAGATTCCATGGTACCGCAAGGGCTGAGGTGTCCTCAACTTTCATTTAAGTTTACACTACGAAATAAAAAAATTGGAGGAATTTGTAATGAAAATGGAAGATGTTTTGATACGTAATTCGAATCTTATTATTGATGGGGTCGACGATGAACTAATCGTGTTTAACGAGGAAACGCAAAACACGCATATTTTAAATGAAGTGGCCGGATATCTGCTGAAAAATGCTGATAATTTAACTGTAGTGCAATTGATTGACAAATTGTATTCTAATCTTTCGTGTGATGAACAAAAACTTTACTCAAAAGAGGAAATTACAAATGATTGTATTACTTTTATGGAGGAAATGATTAATCAAGGTTTGCTGAATGTAAATTAATACAAGAGAAGAGGTTGTATTATGTTAGAAATGGAGTGCTTGCAAGGCTTATTTAGTAAAACTATAAATATTACTATGGAAAAACTATACATAGAGTTGACCAATCGATGTAATTTGAAATGTGCGCATTGCTATAATGATTCCAATAATGGCATATGTTTCGATTTGCCCTTTGACAACATAACAGATATGCTTGAATATGCAAAAGAATGCAAGTTAAAATCAATTGCTTTATCTGGAGGAGAAGCATTACTTTATCCACATATTTCAGATGTTTTTGAAAAATGCAAGGAACTGGAATTAGATGTTCTTCTTTTAACCAATGGAACTTATTTTGAAAATGAAAAATATTTTAATATCCTTTTTAAATACTTACCGGATATACAAGTTAGTCTTGATGGTCCTGATGCAAATAGCAATGATAAAATTAGAGGTTCCGGTAATTTTGAACGAGCTATTTCCTTTATTAAAAGACTTAAAAAATATAATTATCCAAGGAGAATTACTGTAAATACAGTACTTAATGAACATACAGTACATGTTTATAGGGATATGTTGACTGTATGCAGTAGTTTGGGTGTTGATGAATTAACTTATTCGTTCCTTACAATGGCCGGTAGAGCAAAAAGTAATGTTTTGCCTATTGCAGATAGCGACTTTTATAATGTGGTTAAGGATATTAATACAAATATAAAACCAAATCCAGATAACAAATGTCAAGGTGTAGGGGTCAATCATTTGTGTTCATTGACTTCTGTACATGATTCAATTATTAAATTACAACCTAAAGTGACATTTAAAGGTGAGGTCTTCCCGTGTCAGATGCAGCATAATTCTGAGTATATGATTGGCAATATCAATACGCATACATTGAAACAAATTCTAGATAGCAATGATGCACGGAGATTCTTGGCATTGATGTTTTTACGTAAATATTATATGAAAGAGTGTAATGCGTGCCTGTTTAAATCTATTTGCGGGCGTGGATGTATGGCTAAGTCTATAAATGATTGTGGTAATCCTTTTGTGGTGGACGGTTGCTGTCAATTTTATAAGGAGCTAATAGTAGTTGATATATTAAAAAGGCTAACATATAATTGAGGTGCCTATGATTAACGAGTTTGAAAATTATTTGGATATAATTGAATTACATAAAAAAATCGAATTCAAAACTCTCTTTTTAGAAATAACAAATGTTTGCAATTTTAAATGTAAGCATTGTTATAATTCGAGTGGTGAAAATAAAGCAATAGAGTTTTCGATGGAAGAATTTAATAAAACAGTATCAGAATTTTTGAAATACAAAATTACATCTGTAGTGCTTTCTGGCGGAGAAGCTTTATTACATCCGAAAATATGGGATTTTATTGATACTTTAAGAGAATGTAATTTGGATGTAACATTGCTTACTAATGGCAAGCTGTTAAATGATGAAAATGTCAAAAAACTTAAAAACAAAAAGGTGTATGTGCAAATCAGTTTAGATGGTGCTTCACAAGTAACTAATGATTTCATTCGATATCCAGGCTCATTCGATGCAGTGATTAACGCTTTGACGGAATTAAATAATCAAAAGTATACAGATCGATTATCCGTAAATACAGTGATTAATAGTGTTAATTGTAATGAGGTTCTGGAAATTATAAAAATATGCGAAAAATTTTCTGTCGCCACTATTGGATTTAGCTTTTTAAATAATTCTGGACGAGCAAAGGAGAATGGATTATTTATAAACGAAGATAAACTTTATCATACAATCGATAGAATTAATAAAAATCGCAATGGTAAAAACATAGAGGTTAAGCCTATAAATGTCACTCACAAATGCAGGTTTTGTGGTTGCGAAGATGAAGTCTTTTTAAATCCAGTAGTGGATGTACACGGAAACATATATATGTGTGAATTTCTCAGAGATGAAATCTTCTCAATAGGAAATATATTTAAAAACTCTTTGGATAATATTTTAGGAGGGGATCCGATAAAAAGAAATTTATTATTATTAAATATTCGCCGATATTATATTAAATCTTGCAGAAAGTGTGCGGTTAAATCTAGATGCGGTGCTGGATGTATAGTTCAAAATAATAGTGATAACTATTTTGAACCCAGGTTTTGCAACTTGATAAAGAAAAACTTTTTATTTGAATTAGGAGCTAGTAAGTCATGAAAATATGTTATTGGGGCAATGGGCAAGCGTGCTTCCTTAATTGTGTGGATAAGATATTTTTAAAAATAATTTCAAATTTGTTTCAAGGGTTCGAAGTTGTAGATTCATATAATAATGATAACTTGGATGACAATATGCTTCAAATCACTTACCTTGGAGATGGTAAATATCACATATGCCACGGTGTATTTAATGAGGTGTGGCCTATTGAGCAAGCGTTAGGCTACGCTGTTAAAACTATATTAGAAGTCTTGGGGCAAGAAAGCAATAATATATATTTCCTTCATGGCGGCTGCGTTCAATATAATGGTAAAAATAACTGCTTTTTAGGAAGGACTAAATCTGGGAAATCTACATTGACATATTCTTTATGTCAGGTGCCTAATTGTAGATATATTACGGATGATTTGATTTGCGTAGATGACTCATTGAAGTGCATTCCATTTATTAAACCTATTTTTTTGCGAGAACGTAAGTATATTGATGAGCGTGAGGACGTAACGGTTATTCAATATCAAAATGAGTATAGATACTGTGTACTTCCTGAATTTAGAGTTAATAAGAATGAACTTTTTAATATAGATAACATTTTTATTGTTGAAAGAAACCCTATAAAAGATTTTTCGGCTGAAAAGTTGTCTATATCGTCGGGGTTTGTCAATATATGGAAAAATATGCATACAAGTGATTTCATTTTCGATAAGAGAAATGTAGCTTTAAAATTAGCAAAAAGTACAAATATATTTAAATTAAATTATAGAGATGTGTCGAGTGATCTAATGTTGTTATTGGATTACATAAAATAGACATTATTGTATTTTTATGGTCAGTTCCAGTTTGACTATCCATATAAATACCATAATTAAACTTTAATATAAGGAGGTGAAATTAATGAAATATCAAAAACCTGAAATGCAAACGTTTACGATGGAGCAAGTATCTGAAGCTATTGATGCTTCGGCGTGCGGAAGCGTAACTGGTAGTTGTTATGGCGCAACTAATTGCGGTTGTAGTTACGGTAAATCTTGATGATCGGCTTCCCACAATGGAACTGGACATTGTGGGAAATTCTTAATATTATTAAGGCTGATATTTTTAAAGAATATAGGGGTGAATAAAATGAAGTTGCTGGACTTTTATCAAAAAAATAAAATAATGTATACGATAACGGTAAATGGAGATTGTATGTCACCAATATTGAAAAATGGTGATGTTGTTCGCATTTGCCCCTGCGAACAATATCAGGTTGGCGATATTGTGGTATGTGTTGATATAAATGGCGTAAGGTATATACATAGGATATATGAAATTGCAGATGGAAAATACATAACGAAAGCTGATAATAATCTGTGTATAGACGGTAATCCGATTACTTATGATAAAATTTTCGGTAAAGTTGTTATGTGAGGTTGAACGATGAAGACTGACGAAATGATTTTAGAATTACTTAAAAGTCAAACAAATAAATAGAGATTACTAACGACTGCCCGCTAGCGTGCCCGCAGTGTTACAAGACGAATCGGCAGCCTTCCTATATGCGGCCTGATGTCTTCAAAAAAGCCGTAGACGAAGCCGAGCAAATCGGTGTGTATCTTGTAACGCTCAACGGGGGAGAGCCGCTTTGTCATCCGGATTTTTTGGAAATGGTCACATATGCCGCATGTAAGCAGATGCTAGTCGTTACGTATATCAGCGGCTTCGGTTTGTCTCAGGAGCATATCGACCGATTATCCTGCATCACGAACTTACAGCTCATGATTTCTATGAACGGTTCCACCGAAGAGATCAACGGCCTATCGCGAGACGGCTATTCCTATATGGAGCAAAATTCACTAATGTTGTCTGTAATAAGATTACGCACGATGGCGAAATCGAGTCTCCTCTGAATAAGCATAACTATCAAAAGCTGATTCATATCATACAAGAAAACGGTAATAGATTTACAATCCAGAATTGTTTCGGAATGCTGTGGGCGCAGTTTATTCCGAACGACCAGATCAGCCAAGGTGGATACCCTGCAGGAATTTTAAGAAAATAGAGTCGGCAGAATTTAAAAATGTGGATTTTAAATACAGCAGAAATGATTTTAATATTAAAAATTTCAATCTAAGCCTTAAAATGGGCGACAAAATAGGCATAGTTGGTTCTTCTGGCGGAGGGAAAAGCACACTCTTTGATTTGCTGACATTACTGTATTACCCCCAAAATGGAGAGATAATGGTAAACAGCGAAAATATAAATGAGTTGAATGTTCAAAGCCTGAGAAGCAGAATAGCGGTTGTAACTCAAGATGTCAGCCTTTTTAATGACACCATTAAAAATAACATAATTTATCCGGATATCAGGTGTAATAAAGATATTAACAGAATTATTAAATCTGTGTCGTTAAATGAGTTTATAGGTAGGCTGCCGGATGGGTTAAATACGATGGTAGGAGAAAATGGAGACTTGTTATCAGAGGGTGAAAAACAAAGAATAGCAATTGCTAATGCGATAGCGAAGGATAGTGATGTCATACTCTTAGACGAATTTACCTCGGCTCTTGATACCGCTACAGAAAAAAATATTTTAAATGAAATAATGAAAATGGATGATAAAATAATTATGATGATATCACATAGAGTATATAATATTATGGGCTGCAACAGAGTTATAGTTATTGATAAAGGCAAAATATTGGAAGAAGGAAACCCACATAGGCTTATTGAGGACCATAATTCTGCTTTTTATAAGATTTATAATAATATCTTTTATTAGATTGTGGGGGTATTAAATGATAATAGACAGTATAAAATCGAAGATATATGAAAATCTAAGAGAAAATTTTGGCGAGGTAGCAGATAAAATAATTGATAAAGTAGGACTAAAATATCTATATGATGATATCAATGAAAAAAGTGCTTTAAAAAAAGTTATGCAAATGCGTAATAGTGTCATGCTAAGTGAAATAAAAAAGCTGTATGATTTAGCAAACAAGCTAAATATAGAAATTATGTTGCTTAAGGGACTTCCAGACGCCTATGACTTATATCCTGATACTTATATGCGGCCCGTAGGAGATATAGATATATTAATAAGAGAGAGGGACGCAGTAAAATTTAGTTTGGCATGCGGGGATTTGGGCTATAAATACCGTGGAATGGAAATCACAAAAGAGCTTATTGAAACAGACATGAGCTACAAGGTAAACCAACATATAGACAAGTTTATAAAGAACAATGGAATATTTTCTATAGTTATAGAACTTCATACAGTATTAGATAAATATTGGTTTGATTATAAGGAAATGGAAAGTATTGATTTAACAGAGCAAATTTTTAGTCATAAGCAAGAGTTCTATTTAGGGGACTGCAAAGTATATATTTGCGACATTTATGATAGGCTATTATTTTCAATGCAGCATATTTCAAGACATATTTATAATTGCTTTACTGTTGAATCCTATTATTATCCTAAAAAGGGAATGGATATTAGCTTAAAAACAATGATAGACAGCATTTTGCTTTATGAGAAATACAGCGAAATTATTGATAAAAAAGAGCTTCTAAGTAGAGCAAATGAATATGGATTTAATTATGATATAAAGTTTGCAAATAAAATAATAAAGGAATTAACAGGAAAATCTTTATTTTCTGAAATAGAATTCGAAGAAGAGTCTAAACGTAAATTTGGTTTCTATAAAAACCAGATATACAAGAAGTTAATTGAGAAATATACAATATTCGATTTAATTAGAAATAACCGATTGGAAATGTTTGCTGAGATAGTTAATGCCTGTTTGAATGACAATAAGCAAGTAAGTGTGAAATATAATTCAAATACAACGATAGAAGTAGACGAAAAAATAGATTGTCTCACAAAAGAAAGATTTGGGACAATTAACAGGTGTAGCATACAAAAAAGTGACGATTATAGAGCGGATATAAACATTTCATTTGATAAAAATAATCTTATTTTAAATTTTAGTGTTACCGACAAAGTAATAAAATTATTTTATAGTCCGGAACTATGGTCTGACCATATTTACACAATGATTTATAATCCAAATTTTAAAAGTGATATAGGCGGTATATTAATTGGAATGATATTTATTCCGGTAAAAGGAGCTGACGGAAAATTACATATTAGAGCTGAATATGAAGGAAGCTGGATGGATAAAAGAAATGGGTCTGAAATTGGTCTGACTGATGAGCAAGCAGCTTTCACCTTTACTGATAAAGGATACGGAATGAATATATCAATACCATGGGCCATTTTAGGAATCAACTATGATGATTTAGACTATTTAGGTATGGATTTTTACTTTATAAATGTTGATTCTGATAAATCGGAAGCCGATAAAATATTATGCTGGTCCAATCCAACAAGGCATATAGATAGACCTTATGCATATGGTAAAGTGTTTTTCGCTAAAGAGGAACGGAAAGCATTCACGCCTTTAGGTGACAGATATTCCTGATTTTCTACTATGGAGTAGGCGATTATATGCACATGCGGATGATAGCTACAAATTTTCTCAGATTCTGCATCGGAATTTTGAGATTTGTTGACAGCACTTCTGTCTGAGAATACAGCATATCCGTCAGCTAGCCTATGTTGTGCCCTAATCGTTCCGTATCCTCTCGACGAAATGAGGTTTATGTTCAATATTTTCCAATGAGTCGGAAGCTTTCAGATTTTGTCTTTTTTCATGATCCTGTGCCAGTCGACCACTTTCAGGCAAAAAGCAGGAATGCCGTTTGGATGAATGCGCCGGCGTTACTGAAACCATCGAGTAGTTGGCGGACTATGCCCCGGCGAAGATCATCATTGCGGAAAGTTTCTTTGCTAATGTGTCCGCTATGCGCAACGCGCACTATGTCCTGCGGGATAGAAAAATCTAACTGAAATTGATATAAAGGTGGTGTGGTAAGTCATCAAACACAAGACCACTTACCGGGTGAAAATCGATACTAATGAGCTGATTGAAAGATGCATAAAGGATTCTCAGGATTGGCCTACCGTTCCGAAAATGCGTCTAGTGTTCCAAACTGCCGACATTAATATTGCAAATTATGGCGTAAAAAAGAATAATTTGAAATATGCCCGCAGCGAAGAAAAGAAACAAGCTTTGACAAAAGATATAGAGATGAGATTATGGAAAAATTCGTAATCTCATTTTATTTTTTGCAAAAAGCTCTTGAAATAGAATAAATGTTCGTATATAATATAGCTACAATATTCGCTGTTAAGTGAATGTTGTAAACGGTGAAAGGAGAAATGCAGTGAAGAATAATACAACCTTTGGAGAGTTTCTTGTAAAAAAGCGGCTGGAGCATAATCTGTCTGCAAGGCAGCTTGCCATAGCACTGGATTATTCCCCCGTATATATCTGTGACATTGAAAAGGGACGCAAGCCGGTGCCGGATGAAATATTGGAGCAGCTGCCAAGGCTTCTGCTTTTAGATGAAGCAGAAACAAACGAAATGTACGATTTAGCTGCTAAGTCGCGCAATACCATCAGCGCAGACCTGCCGGATTACATAATGAAAAAGGATATTGTACGCGCGGCGCTTCGGACGGCTAAAAAGCATAATGTCACAGATAAACAATGGGAAGACTTTATTAGACGTATAACAAAGGATAAGGAGTAATCGCATCGGAAAGGGAGTACAAATGTCAGTAATATATTATCGTCCGCAGGTGCTGGAGACAATAGCCCGTCAAACCTTATGCAAATATGATTGCGGCTATTTAAATCAGGAGCCTGCGGCCGTGCCGATTGAAATGATAATTGAAAACACCTTTCAGTTGACAATTGAATATCAGTATTTAACCAACAATGCCCGTGAGCTTGGCCGCATGATCTACGACAGCGGAATTACGACCTACTATGACCAAGACTTGGGTGATTATGCTCTCATGCGCGTACAGGCCGGTACTATGCTGATTGATGCTTCCCTGCTGACAAATGAATTGTATGGCCGTCTGCGCTTCACATTGGCCCATGAACTGGCGCATTATATCATTCATAAAGGGATATTCTGCGGCACAGGCGTTGCAGCGGCCCTTTACGATAATAATGCCGATGAAGATATGATGGAATGGCAGGCAAACTATCTTGCCAGAGCTATGCTCATGCCGAACGGTCAGGTGAAACGCTGCTTTTATAAATCGCGGTCTTCATGCAGATGTGAAAGTGAATTTGTAAAACGGTTGGCATCTATATTTGAAGTATCAAAACAGGCGATGAAAATTCGACTTAAAGACTTTGGTCTTATTTAGGTTATAAAAAATTTACATCGAATATTCGCTAATTAGCGAATATTAAAGTGAGGAGGAAGTCATATGCAAATCTCAACAATACCAAAAAAGCGGTACCGGATATCCTGTGTATGCTGTGGGAGGCTTATCAGCACCGACAGCAACAATCGTCCTTTTCGAGTAGAGGTCAGAAAGAATATGAGGAGGCATATGACAAAATAACACGCTGTCCACGATGCCAAACATGGCTCGTTACGGTTTGAGACATGCATTATTGTCCCTCGTTTCTTTCAACCTTTCTCAAATAGGAAATGCCGTTCTTTGCCCTTTCAAAAGTCAGCGTTAGCATTGCTCCTTCTTCAATCTCGGGAATACCGAGATAGCCGGTGTTTTGCCAAGCGGAAGCCATAACCTTACTGCCATCTTCAAATGTGAAGTAGGCAAGGATATTTCTCTTCTTTCCCCAACGCTTGCAGTCAAGGCGTGCCTTAAATACGCCGTCTCTCTCATTGGTCAGGTATTCATCAACACAAATACCTTTTTCTTCAAGTTGGCTTAATGATGAATAAGCTCTCATAATAAAAATCCTCCTTAATTTTAATTTGATGCCAAAATGATGCCGCAAGGCATTTCTGCGCATAAAAAAGCGGCATCATCTTGATGCCGTCATTCATCGAAAAACATATCGAGGGAATCCATAAGCTCGTTTTCTTCTTCGGACAGTGCTTTGGTGGGCTGTGCTGATTCCATCTGTATTACAGAAAGATTTTGCAAGCACTCACGAATAGTTTTTCGGATGACCTCTATTATTTCTGTGTGTGGCTCATAAAATTGATTGATAGCAGTAATAACTGCCTTGTTTTTTGAATTCGCAGTATTTTTTAAATGCTTCCAAGCCTTGCGGTCAGCTTCGTTATCCAAGTTAAACCTAAGGCTCATTCGTTTGATACTCATAACGCACCGCCGTTTTTAATCAATTTCATTTCCAACATTCGTTCATAACCTTTGGCAGTAGCACAAATATCATCGTTTACAGTAATACGTCTTTCGTTATATTCAGCAAAGTTGCGGATCATACAACCGCCTCCTCCGACAATATACAGCTTCATAAGTTTTGAATCGTAGCCGTGTTCACGTGTTAATGCTCTCCTGGGCTGTCATGATCTCGCTCTGTCATGCTGACATGAGATTACCAGGATATCTGTCATGGAATGT
>PPYF01385299.1_pt1 | contig 23020 bp, 16 predicted proteins | sample 1559871 | NCBI WGS metagenome assembly PPYF01 (sample SAMN08240021, study PRJNA423297) | Human gut metagenome, whole genome shotgun sequencing project.
CCATCACCCAGATCGTACGGCAATTACAAGATATGCCAAACCCGACGGATAGTTCTCCCCTCACTTCGTCTCCGGACTTGGCGATCGACTTTTGTGGTGTCCGCTGCGCCAACCCCTTTATACTGGCCTCCTCGCCCGTAGCCCATAATTACGAGATGTGCGTCCGGGCCCTCGAAGCCGGTTGGGCCGGTATCTGCTTCAAGACGATATCATTCTATCCGAGCCATGAGGTATCCCCCCGCTTCGACCAAATGGAGGTGGATGGCGTGCCTTTCATCGGATTCAAGAACATGGAACAATTGTCGGAAGCCTCTGTCGAAGAGAATTTCGATACTCTCTATCGCCTCAAGCAACGCTATCCTGACAAATTAATCATCTCCTCCATTATGGGACGGACAGACGATGAGTGGACACGGCTTGCCCAATATTCCACGCAGGCTGGGGCCGATATCATTGAGTGCAACTTCTCTTGCCCACAAATGACGCAAGAAGGGATGGGCAGCGACGTAGGACAAAGCCCGGAACTGGTACGCCGGTTCACCGCCGCCACACGCCGGGGTACCCATCTGCCGATACTAGCGAAGATGACACCGAATATCGGGCAGATGACACCCGTGGCGCTCGCCGCCCACGAAGGAGGAGCCACCGGGATAGCCGCCATCAACACCATCAAATGTATCACCCGTATCGATGAGAAAGCGCTTACGGCCCGGCCCGTTGTCTGCGGACTGAGCAGCGTGTCCGGCTATTCGGGGAAAGCCGTGCGCCCTATCGCTCTCCGGTTCATACATGAGCTGGCGAGCGATCCTTCCGCCGGCAAGATGCCTATCAGCGGGATAGGCGGTATAGAGACTTGGCGGGATGCCCTCGATTTCCTGCTACTAGGCTGCACGAACCTACAGATATGTACCGCCGTGATGCAATACGGCTTCCGGATCATCGACGATCTATGCGAAGGGTTACGACTGTTCATGCAAGAGAACGGATATAAAACCCTATCCGACCTCATAGGTATCGCTTTACCGAACATCGTACCCCCCGAGAAACTGGAACGTACGCAGATACACCGCCCGACAGTAGATAACAGCCTATGCCTCGGCTGCGGACGCTGTTTCGTTTCCTGTAACGACGGTGGACATCAAGCTATCCGTTTCACCTCTATGCGCAAACCGGTGATAGACGAGCAAAAATGTGTCGGCTGCCATCTTTGCGCATTAGTATGCCCAACCTTCGCCATACATTGACAGGATGAGGATCGAGACGGGACACCTTATTCTACTATCCATACTTCTTCTGTGCCCGCTAGTCCATTCAGACCTGCGGGCACAAGAGAAGACACCCGTCACACGAGCCGACTCCATCATGCGGCAGGTAATCCATCAAGCCCCCATCTACGAGCACGTCCTCGAGAGCTATGAAGCGGAGACCTACGTGAAAGGCCGTACGCACGTTCCCCGGAAGAACAAGCTGTTGCGATACGCCTATCTGGTCTTCCCAGTAGAGCGTCATCCCTGCGATGCTCTCTTCGAGATGAGCGGCCTCACCCGCTACGACGCTCCCAACCATTATCGCAACAAGATCGTAGCCATCAACAGCAGCCATCTCGCCGCCGGAAGACATTACAAGGAGATAGCCTCATTCGTCAACTTGAACGTCTACTCCCCCACGATCTACAATAAGGGAATCATCATGCCACTCTCGCCCGATGCTTTCAAATATTACACGTTTCGGCAGGAAGGCACGGACACGATCTCCGGCATCCCTGTGTATAACATCCGTTTCACCCCTCGCCAATGGAGCCAGAAACTACTATCCGGAAACCTGTACGTAACCGACGAACTCTGGACCATCGACCGTATCGAGATACAAGGGCACTCCTCTTTCTCCGAGTTCAACCTAAGCATACGTTTCAACCGTGACGAGAAGCATTTCATCCTCCCGGAAGAGGCTGACCTGCAAGTCTGCTACCATGCCCTAGGCAACCGGATAGAGAGCGACATCCACGCCGCTTTCCGCTATAAATCGATCTCTTGGGTAGAGGAAGACCATGAGAGCAGGAAATTATACTCGCTCGATCAAACCCAATACTATACGATCACCTCCGACACACTCTCCTTTACCCAAGACAGCACTTATTGGAACAGCCGGAGGGACAAGCCGCTCACTACCGACGAGAAAGCCTTGTACACCACCGGAACGAACGTGGTGAGGACGGAAGCGGACAGCAGCGCTCTCACTCGCTACCTCCAACTCGGCGAGCGGCTCACCAGCACGGTCAACAGGGATTACAAGAGTACTCGTGTGAAGTATTCCGGCCTTCTCAACCCGTTCCAGCTATCTTTCGGAAGCAACGGGATCACCTATAAGCAAGAAGCACGTATCAGTAAGACATTCGAGCATGACCGTCAGCTACGCTTCCACCCCGAGATCGGTTTCCTATTCAAGGAGAAAGAGCTACGCCTACGGCTAACAACCGACTGGGAGTATCACCCCGAGCGTCAAGGTATCCTCAACCTCACGATAGCCAATGACAACCAAAGCTATTCCTCCGAAGTGATCCACCAGATCAACGAGATCCTAAAAGATACCCCAATCCGTTTCGAAGATCTCAACTTGAAGTATTTCCAGCACTACTATGCCAAGCTGATGAACCAGATAGAACTGATGAACGGCTTCCGGCTCTCGGCCGGACTCGCATACCACTATCGTACGCCCGTGAAAAAGAATAAGGATACCGGATTGGATCTAAAGGATCATAATGAGTTCACCCCGGTTATCGGCCTTACCTACACGCCCCGGCAATATTACTGGATGGACGGTTACCGGAAAGAGTACCTACATTCCCATTACCCGACCTTCCGGATCGAGCTGGCACGAAGCATACCGGACCTGCTCGGCTGTACGGGAAATTATTGGCGGATGGAGGCCGGCATGAACCAGACCGTACGGCTGGGCTTATCCGAACGACTGAGTTACAATCTAAGCGGTGGACTCTTTTTTAACCAGCATAACATGTACTTCGCCGATTTCAGCTATTTCGCCAAACGTTATTTCCCCGAGCCTTGGGGCGACCGGTTTGGCGGGATCTTTCATAATCTAGGTGGGGATTGGTGCAATGCCTCCGACAAATATATTCAAGGGCACCTCATGTACGAGAGCCCATTCATTCTATTGCGATTCCTCAAGCCCAATCCCAAGGCGCATAAATACCTCGTGTCCGAACGTTTCTACCTCAGCCAGCTATGGACTCCCGTATTGCCGAATTACAGCGAGCTCGGGTATGGTATCGGTAGCGACCTTTTTCATATAGCGCTTTTCCTAGGCTTCGAGAAGTTCAAGTATCAAAGCGTCGGGTTGAAGTTCGCACTTGAGTTATTCAGATAATTATAAACAAGTATAGATATGAACAAGAGAAACACTATTAAACAACTTCTTCACCGCGGATGCCTACTTATGGGTATCAGCGCAATAACAAGTTCGGCCTTCGCATGGGATTTCGCCGAGCATCGTAAGATCGGCGACCGTGCCATGAGCCTTCTCCCACGTTATCTGGTGGAAAACGGGATCTTCCCCAACGAGGCCGTCGCCGATAGCGCCTTGCTGCAGATCCTCAACATGTCGCATATGCCCGGCTCGAACGCCTACGCCATGAATGAGCTGACGCAGTTGCCGAATATCGTGACCTACGGTACGCTTTGCGGATTGGCCGGCGACCATGTGGAAAATCCCATGCTCTTGGAGACAGGCCTGCAGACCCATTTCTCCAAGACGAACCGTACGCTGGCTTTGGAGACACAAGCCATGAACGAGTTCCTCACCGGAGCCAACAGCAAGGAGTTGCTCGACATCAATCTGGCTTACGGTATCCTAGCGATCAAGGACCTCTCCCACTTCTACGCCTATGGCAAGGGATTGAACGAGCATCTGAAGATGATCGGCCCCGAGCTGATCCGCCGCCTTCAACGCCCCTCGGAAGTAAACAAGGTCTTCGATAAATTAAATCAGTTGCCCTCCATGAGCAAGTATTTCTGCATCCACATCTTCGCCATCTATCTAGCACAAGAGGCAGGCAAAGAGATGTGTAAAGGAGATACGCAAACGGCGAGCAACCTTATGTTCTACGCCACGATGTACGAGGCTTTCGCCGAGCATTTCCTACAAGACTCCTTCGCCTCCGGACACCAAATGGTACGTAGGGGCTTCTCCGCCTCCGCCGTATCCAACAATAAGAGCCTGCACGATTTCTACAATACCATCCCCGTACAGACCGCTAACCTAAAAGGCGAGACATGGAGTGCTTACGGCGATAAACGTCTGAACCAAAACATGATGGAGTACAACGAGGCCGATGATTACCGGCATATCCGGGTAACGGAGAAACATCCTTATTCCTTGGAGAAAGGCGATAGCTACGAGCGGGAGACGAAGGTATTCTACCAAGTCGTGACCGCCACCTGCGAGTCTATCGTAGAAGTCTGGAAAGCCTACCAGAATGCCTTGGAAGGATCAGACGAGAATATCTTGAACGAGATCCCTTCCGAACGAGACGACCTACCTCAGTTCGTCTACGATCGTTTCCCGGTAATCAAGGATTTCCCGATCCCCTTCGGGACGAATTTGGATGACGTCCCCTTGGAAGCTTCCGTCGCCGACCGCAAGGATGAGCTACAGCTGATCGTACAAGAGCCTTTTACCCGCAACTTTATCCGGTCGAGGGTAGCCAACTCCTTCATGTTCCTGATCGGCACGCCGATCCATAGCAACCGGGATGGTGTCATGACGTATGGCGGTCGCTTGAACGTCAGCATGATCAATTGGCATAAGTTCGGGAAAGGGAAAGGCATGATCATGGAGCCGGGCGACATCGCTCATTGGGTATCCCCTACGATCTCCGGTTATTATATGCACGCCCCTTCCTCCTCCTACACGATCAAGAACTGGAACGTGAAGGCGGGCGCCAATTATAACATGGATATATTCGTTTCCCCGAAACGTTTCCTCGGCCTGTATAGTTATTTCGAGATGGGTATAGACCGCCGTAATGACGAGACCCGTTTCTTGGTAGCTCCCTCGGTCGGTATCCAGCTAGGTTCCCTGATCGGTGTCCATAATTTCAATATGCCGGGATGGTTACGCATCCCGTTGGGAATTATCCTCCCCTTGAAATTCGCCGTCACTTGCAATAAGGTGGCCGGCCGTCCGGTAGAATGGATCAGCAATATGGAGGTGGATATATTGTTCTAGGAAACACCTTGATTCATGCCTATATAGGTAAGAGGCCACACGGATATCGGCGTAACCCCTTACCTATATAGGCACAGGGCCACGCCGATACTCGCGTAGGGTCATACGTATATACGCGTGATCTCATCGATTTCACCGAACCCGATCAAGGCGTTAAACAGACGGATCCGGGTATACTTAGGCAGATCCTCTACCGGGATATCCTCGGCCTGTACCAAGCCTTTATCCAATAAGTAAGCACGCATCGTACCACATAACAAAGGGCGTGCGGGAGTGATCCAAGAGGTGCCATTCCAAAGGGCGACATTGCAAATGGAAGTATCGGTCAGCAAACCGTCACGGATGATCAGGATATCGTCATGTCCCCCTCGTTGGGCGAATAAATCATTTAAGCATTGACGATCCGTACTCTTATAGGAATAATCGATCTCATCGCATGTAACCAATCGCAAGGAATGAACCGGACGCATACGGTAAGGAACGTATTCTACCTGTAAGACCTCGCGGGTATATTCCACCCGGCATTTGGTACGTTCTTGATGAGGCCCCGGATGAATATAACCCGCGAGATCAATTTCTTCTCTCGCTCCGAATAGCTCCCTGCGGGTACGGTTCATACGGGCATTATGGTACGGAAGGTTATGTATCCGTCCCTTCTCGATACGGATCGTCTCCACAAACGGACTCCCAGATAAGGTCTCAATAGATGGGCACATATACTTTTTGTTTCATTTCGTTATACTCCGATCTCACATCACTTTTAGAGGTGATTCCCCCACCGCTCTTGAAAACAAACGAATGGGGAGAGACTTGTTCCATAAAACGGATCATCACGGCGCTGTCTAAATCTTGGCCGTCAAAATACCCCATCACCCCCGTATAGAAACCCCGCTCATAGGTTTCCGCCTCGGCGATGATCTCCAAGGTCTTTTTCTTGGGAGCGCCCGTGATGGAGCCGGCAGGCAAGAGGCTGAACAAAATCTCCCCGACATGTCCGTTCCATCCTTCCGGCAACCGGCCTCTTATCTCAGAGCTGACCTGCAACAAACTTCCGTTATGCGTACGCAGTTCATCGATATAACGATACCGGGGAACACAAACCTCGGAGGCTACGATACTCAAGTCATTCCGGATCAAGTCCACGATCGTGGCATGCTCCGCCGCTTCCTTGGGATCATCGAGGATACGTCTCCGGGCATCGGGCAGCGTAGCGTCGATCGTACCTTTCATGGGATACGAATAGATGAGACCATCCCGCGTCCGCACGAATATCTCCGGCGAGAATACCACGAAACGATCCCGCATCCAAAGCTTATACATCGCCTTGGATTGGTAGAAGATATCTTTTAAGGAGAGATTCGCATGTACCGGAGTAGCGCATGTCAAGTTCACCAAATAAGAATTACCCGCATGGATATGCCGGGCAACGGTCTCGAATGAATGGGCATACTCCTCGAAAGAAACATACGAGGGCTGCCATTCAACAGGTTCTCCGGATATAAGATGAGAGGAATCCCGCAAGTTACATTCGTGATTCGCATTCGTAAAGCCGTTCAAGTCGTACAATAACTCGGAGGGAACGATCTCTTCCGGACTCTCCACGTAGATCCGCTCTCGTTTATAATCAATGATAAAAAGGAAAGGCCGTCCCGCTTTCCCCATTTCGTTCATGCGGAAGACGGCCTCTTCTTGCGTGTATTCGGTCATTATACTAAAAATCGTTCTGTCAAACCACCAAACGCATCGATACGGCGATCCCGGAAGAAAGGCCACCAACGACGCACGTTCTCACTACGGGTCTTGTCGATCTCTATCACACGTACCTCCTCTTCGTCATTCGGGAATACGGTTAATAGCTCACCTTGGGGACCGGCCGCCAAACTGTTTCCCCAAAACCGGATACCGCCCGTTTGCCCCGAAGGGTCCGGCTCATGCCCGGTACGATTTACGGAAATGACCGGGAGTCCGTTCGCCACGGCATGTCCCCGCTGTATGGTCACCCACGCACCCAGCTGACGGTCCTTCTCTTCCTGCGTATCGCTACTTTCCCAGCCGATAGCGGTCGGATAGATCAACATCTCGGCGCCACGCATAGCCATCAAACGGGCTGCTTCCGGATACCATTGATCCCAGCAAACCAACACACCAAGACGCCCCACAGAGGTATCGATAGGCTCAAAGCCTAAATCACCGGGGGTAAAATAGAATTTCTCGTAATAAGCGGGGTCATCCGGGATATGCATCTTGCGGTATTTCCCGGCGATCGTACCGTCTTTCTCCAAGACGACGGCCGTGTTATGGTACAGGCCCGGGGCACGCTTCTCGAAAAGGGAAAGCACCAAGACGATACCCAATTCTTTCGCCAAGGCACCGAAGGTTTCCGTCGATGGGCCGGGGATCGTCTCTGCCAAGTCAAACATGCTCGTATCTTCCGTCTGGCAGAAATACAGGCCGTTATGCAGTTCTTGCAAGACGACCAATTCCGCTCCCTCCCGGGCAGCCTTACGGATATTTACCTTTAGCTTCTCTATATTCGCCGCTCTGTCAGCGGTATTCTTTTGTTGTATTAATCCTACTTTCATATTTAATTGGTTGTAGTTATTATTCGATAAAGCTTTCCGGATATTGCATCGTCACGCAATGCAGGGAACCGTGTTGCTTGATAAGCGGAAGGCAATTGATACCCACGATCTCACGGTCCGGGAACGCTTCCCGCAAAGCCGCTTTAGCGATCTCATCTTTCGGTGAGTCATAGAACGGAACCAATACGGCCCCATTCATGATCAGGAAATTAGCGTAAGTAGCGGGCAAGCGCTCCCCTTCCCATTCCACCTTATCGGCCATCGGAAGTGGAATCAGACGATAAGGCTCCCCATTCGCCCTAGTAAACTCCTTGATCTCCTCCTCCATCGCCTTCAATTCCTCATAATGCTCGTCTTCCTCATCCTCGCAACGGACATAAGCGATCGTATCCTCGCTACAGAAACGGGCGAGCGTATCCACGTGGCTATCCGTATCGTCTCCGGCTAAATAACCGCTGGTAATCCAAAGGATACGATCCAAGCCAAATACGTCTTTCAAATAACGTTCCAATTCCTCCTGTTGCAAATACTCATTACGGTTTACGGATGCCAGACACTCAACGGTAGTCATCAACGTACCTTTCCCATCCGATTCGATACTACCGCCTTCCAGCACGAAAGGTTGCATATTAGCGGGCACCACCTCACCGGAGAAGGTCTTCATATGACAAAGGTTACGGGTAATCAGATTATCATGATTGGCGGCGAACTTCATTCCCCAGCCATTGAACACGAAATCATAAAGCATGGGCGTTCCCTCATCGAAGACGGAAATTCCCCCGTGATCCCGTGCCCACGTATCGTTCGTATCCATCTCACGGAAAATGACACGGTCGTAATCAACCTCACCCAATTGTTCACGTACGGCGGTCTCGTCCGGACAGACAATCAATAACTTCTCTCGCTTGATCACTTCCTTGGCGATAGCCACGAAGCAAGGAATCACCTCGTCCAATATCGGGGCCCAATCCGTATTCTCATGCGGCCACGTAAGCTGCACGGCACTTTGCGGATACCATTCCGCAGGTAATATCACGTTATGTTCCATATTTGAATTGTTTAAATTGTTTCACAAGCACGATCGCCGTCACGATCGCCGCCACCGTATCGGCGATAGGCATACTGATCCAGACACCGAGAGTTCCGAATAACGGGGGGAGGAGGATTAAACAGGGTATCAAGAAAAGCATCTGCCGGGTCAAGGAGAGAAAGATCGCTTTCTTAGACATGCCGATGGAAAGGAAGAAGTTAGTCGCCACCATCTGGAAGCCCACGATCGGGAATACGGCGAAGACGATATGCAGGCCATAAGAGGCGGCACTGATCAACTCCCCGTCACTCGTAAACATACGGACGATCCACGACGGCACCAACTGGCAAAGCAAGAACCCCAGCGTAGCCACTCCTACCGCCCAGCGCATCGTCAGCCGGGTCACGTCCGTCACCCGGGAATAGAGTCGGGCACCATAATTATAACCGGCTATCGGTTGCATACCCTGATTAAATCCCATGATGATCATCACGAAAAGAAAAGCGATACGGTTCACGATACCATAAGCGCCAATCGCCATATCTCCCCCATGCTCTTTCAATCCCCGGTTGATAAGGATCACGATCAAGCAGGAACAAAGGTTCATCAAGAACGGAGATAAACCGATCGACAAGATACCTTTCACGATCTCCGAGCGCAGCCTATAAATACCTTTCTTGAAATGAAGGAGTTGCTTCGGTCTCGAGAAATGGATCAACTGTCCGGTAAGCGAGATTACCTGCGAGATCACCGTCGCCCAAGCCGACCCCTTTATACCCCATCCAAACCCAAAGATAAACAACGGATTCAAGGCGCAATTGATAACGACCGACGCCAACGTAGCATACATCGCCATCTTCGGGAACCCAGAGGAGCGCAAGACCGCATTTAATCCCAGATACATATGCGTAACCACATTGCCATACAGAATAATCCGCATATAATCACGGGCATATGAGATCGTGTTCTCACTAGCACCGAAAAAGTACAGCACGGGATCAAGCAAGAACAAGAAAGCGATCGTGAAAGCGACGCCCAGAACCACATTCAAGATCAACACATTCCCCAATACCTTATTCGCCCCCTCATAATCTTTCTGCCCCAGCTTCACGGCAACCAACGTAGAGGCACCGACTCCCACCAACGAACCGAAGGCGGCCGCCAAGTTCATCAACGGAAAGGTCAAGGCTAGGCCGGAAATCGCTAACGCCCCCACTCCATGGCCAATAAAAATACTATCGGCCATATTATATAAAGAAGAAGCTGTCATAGCGATAATCGCAGGAATCGCATATTGCGTAAGTAATTTACCGATAGGCTCGGTCCCTAATACCAATGGAGAATTTTGTTTTGCCATGCCGCAAAGATACGGATATTTCGATTTATTTTCCTACTTTTGTAAGGTATAACCTTATGAATCTAATCAAATGGAAACAGAGAAACAGTTGATATCCCATTTATACCAAAACAAAGAAAATGGAAAATGGATAATACAAACCAACGATGAACATCAAAGGGGTGTTGCAGAAATGGCAACCTCCTTTTCTGGACTGTTCGGACTTCCATCTTGGGGGCATACGCTTGGAATGCTTCACGACAAAGGAAAAGAGCGTGATGCATTTCAGCAATATATCCGCACGACAAGCGGTCTACCTGTGACTGACGAAAAATCGTATGGAGAGCATCATCATGCGTTTGTAGGTGGAATATTGGTAACGAACCTTATGGGGAAGAGTGTATTCAATCTTCTTGCCAACCAGATAATCTCTCATCATACAGGCCTACATGATTATATAGATGCGGAGAGCGTCATAGAGAAAAGGCAACTTCCCGAAGAGATAAACAAAGGGGACATAGCTCTGAATATACCCCAGTTGAGAGAAGAACTTCTTGAATCTCCTTTTTCTAAACTTAAGGTGGACATGAAGCATTTTCATCACCTTTCCCGCATGCTTTTTTCCTGTCTTGTGGATGCCGACAGACTCAATACAGAGCGATTTATGGATGTAGAATCGTGGAAAAAACGGGGATGCTCGTCTACACTCACTGACTTATTGCCAAAATTGGAGGCGCATTTACGTGAACTGCAATTGTATGCACCCGATACAAAAGTGAACCACATTCGTAAGAAAGTACAGGAACGATGCCGTAAAGCTTCTTCTGAAGAGAAAGGATTCTATAGCCTTACGGTACCAACGGGAGGCGGAAAGACTCTTTCATCGTTGTTGTGGGCCATGAAGCATGCTGTAAATCACGGTATGAATCGTATTATCATTGCCATCCCATACACTAGTATTATTGTGCAGACGGCAGGCCTCTTGAAAGAAATCTTCGGCGAAGAGCACGTACTGGAGCATCATAGTAACTTTAATCCTGATGAGATAAAGAATGAAGAGGTACGTGAGAAGGCAAAGCTGGCCACGGAAAACTGGGATTATCCGATTATCGTTACGACCAATGTTCAGCTGTTTGAGTCAATGTTTAGCAACAAACCGTCAGATTGCCGTAAATTGCACAATATCGTGAATTCAGTTCTTATTTTGGATGAAGCGCAGACATTGCCGACTGATTTCTTACAGCCGATAGTGGATGCACTTAAAGCATATCAGAAAATATTCGGAGTGTCGGTACTGTTTACCACTGCCAGTCAGCCGGTACTTAGCGGACTGATAGAAGGAACTAATCCTAAGGCCAATTTTCAGGGAATAGACCATATTACTGAAATCATACCGAATGAGTTTGCCCTGCATGACAAGCTCCGTCGTGTGAAGTTAGTAATAGACAACACAGGAAAGACATACGATGAGATTGCCGCCAAAGTTGCTATATACAATAAGGTATTGTGTATCGTAAACACCCGAAAAGATGCCAAGGAACTGTATGACCGTTTACCAAATGAAGGAATAAAGCTCCATCTATCGAGAATGATGTGTCCCGCCCATATCAGTGAAACCATACGGAAGGTCAAGGCATTGCTGAAAGATAAATCACATCCGATTGTCAGAGTGATAGCTACCCAACTTGTAGAGGCAGGGGTGGATATAGATTTCCCTGTTGTATTTCGGCAAGAATCAGGTCTTGACTCTATTTTACAGGCAGCGGGGCGTTGTAACCGTGAAGGAAGAAATACTGTTGGTACCACATTTGTGTTCAGTCTCGCCGCAGAGAAACGTATTCCATTTGGGGCAATGAAGGCTGCAAACAATGCACGATTGAATTTGCCTGCAAATAGTGATTGGTTTGACCCTTCTACGATGACAGAGTATTTTTATCAGTTGTATTGCAGGAAAAACACGTTTGACGATAAGGATATGAAACATTATCTTTATAACCCTAATGAGTTATGTTTTGAAACGGCATCAAAGAAGTTCAGATTGATTGATGATGATTGTATGAATATCATTGTAAATTGGGGGAACAGCATGGAGCTTGTGGAAAAACTGAAAGAATCTGGCTGTACCTATCCCTTGATGAAGCAACTGGCTAAATTTACAGTAGGCGTTCATAGTTCCGATTTTGACAAGTTGGTCAGCTATGGTGCTATTGAAGAAGTATTAGAGGGTATCTATGTGTTGACAGACAGGGTACAGTATGACAAAAATACGGGTCTTAGCCTTGATAACCACTGGATGGAAGAGCTATTAATGATATAAAAAAAATGAATAATATGGACTATACAGATAAAGAATATTGCTTGGAAGTATGGGGTGACTGGGCTTGTTTCAGTCGCCCTGAATTGAAAGTAGAGCGTGTGAGCTATGATGTTATTACACCTTCTGCGGCACGTGCCATTTTTGAAGCAATACTTTTCAAACGCTATGCCATGCGTTGGCAAGTGACGAAAATAGAAGTTCTTAATCCTATCAAGTGGACTACCATCAGGAGAAATGAGGTAGGAGCATTGGCGGGTAAGTCCTCAATCTTTATTGAAGATAAACGACAACAGAAGAATTCTTTGCTTTTGCAAGGTGTGCGCTATCGTATTCACGCAAAGCTGGTTTTTATTCCGGTAAAAGATCGACCAAAGGAGGCTTTTATCAAACATCAGCCAAGTGATGATGAGAATCCGATGAAATATTATCAGATGTTTGAACGCAGAGCATCGCAAGGACAATGTTTCACCCAGCCGTATCTTGGTTGCCGTGAGTTTGCCGCAAATTGGAAGTATATTGATAATACGGAACAACTTGCCCCTCCTTTGGCTGAAGATAGGGATTTGGGTATCATGCTTTATGATATGGATTTTGAAGGGAATGTACAGAAACCTAATGCCATGTTTTATCGTGTAAGAATGGAGCAAGGTGTGATTGTCGTACCAGATAAAGATAGCGAGGAGGTGCTGAGATGATACTAAAAGCATTGTATGATTATTACCATCGGAGTGGTAATTTACCCACTATGGGAATGGAGTTAAAGGAAATAGGTTTTATCATCGTTATTGATAAGTGTGGTAATTTCTTACGTTTTGAAGACAGGCGTATAGACAAAAAGTCTGCGCAACAGTTTCTTGTTAAGAAGAGTGTAGGTCGTTCAAGTGCCCCTGTTGCAAACTATTTGTACGACAATAGCCAATATGTATTTGGTTATTCCGACAAAGGGGACATGGAAAGCATGCGCAAGTATTTTGATACATTCAAAGCGAAGGTTGAAGAAATATACGACATGTTTTCAGATAATGAAACCATGCAGGCTGTTTATGCGTTTTATCAACAAGAGCCTTCAGATATAGTTGAAGCCATGCAGAATGATTCTCTTTGGGATGATATAAACAAGAATCTCAATAAAAAATATTCCACTTTCTCTTTTCTTATAGAAGGAGATACGGAAATAGTGGCTTCTAAGCGCAAACTAATAAACTTAGAATCGGGTGGTAATGATGTTGGTGGAGGTCTTTGTTTAGTAATAGGCAAACATTCAAAAACCGTAGAGGTTACAACCGCTACAATGATTCCGGGAAGTCAGGCTACAGCTAAACTTGTCGCTTTTCAAGTCAATTCCGGATATGATTCGTATGGTAAGTCAAAGGGGCATAATGCTCCTATATCTGAAGAGGCTGAATTTGCTTATACTACAGCATTGAATCATTTATTGCGTTCTGATTCGCATAATAAATTTATGGTAGGTTCACGCACATACCTGTTTTGGGCTTCTTCTGATAGTGAGGCTGCAAAGAAATCTGAAGATAGTTTGTTTGCTTTGTTGGGGCGTACAGAAGAAAACGATGATCCTAACATGCTCATAAAATTGGTGCGACGTACATTCATGTCTATCTATAACGGAGTATTGTTCGCAAACAAAGATGACAAATTCTTTATATTAGGTTTGGCTCCCAATTCAGCCCGAATAGCGGTGGTGTATTGGAATGAATTGCCATTGCGTGAGTTTGCCGGCTTAATCAGTAAACATTTCGCAGATATGGAGATTGTTGATACACGTAAAGACAAGAAACCGTATGTAGGATTACATTCCATCCTCGGAAATGTTACTCTTGGAGGGAAGTCAAGCGATGCTACGCCCAATCTTCCAGATGCTGTAGTGAAAAGCATCTTCCAAGGACTTCCGTATCCGGCTTCTCTGTTTCAGGCTTGCATTCGCCGCATACGTGCTGAACAATCAGTCAACATTGGTCGTGCAGCCATCATCAAGGCTTATCTTAATCGATTAAATGATAATAATAACAATAAAAAACTCGATATTATGTTAGACAAAGAAAATCAAAATCAAGGGTATCTTTGTGGAAGGTTGTTTGCTGTTCTCGACAAGATACAGGAAGACGCAAATAACATTCATTCCATTCGTGAGCGTTACATGAATTCCGCATCGACCACTCCAGCTATGGTTTTTGCCACTATCCTAAATCTTTCCACTCATCATCAGGAGAAGCTGAATGAGGGTAAACAGGTGTTTTATGAGAAATTGAAACAGGAAATCATTTCCAAACTTGACGCAAACGGTTTTCCTGCACATCTAGAACTTCAAGACCAAGGGCGCTTTTTTGTAGGATATTATCATCAGCGGCAAGCGTTCTTCATGGGTAAAGAGAACAGAGAAACAGAAGAGCAATAACAAACAATTAAAAATATACAGTTATGTCAGAAATTAAGAACAGAATCGATTTCGTTTACATCTTTGATGTGCAAGACGGTAATCCGAATGGAGACCCTGATGCAGGTAATCTTCCCCGTGTAGATGCAGAAACGGGTATGGGGCTTGTTACAGATGTTTGCCTTAAACGTAAGGTACGTAATTATGTACAAGTGGCAAAAGGTTTGGAAGATGGCTACGATATATTCATTAAGGAGAAGGCTGTTTTAAACACTTTGATTGATAAAGCGCATGATGATTCTGAGGTAAAAAATGCTAAAGATAAGACTGATGCTGCACGTCGTTTTATGTGCAAGAACTATTTTGATGTTAGAATATTTGGTGCTGTGATGTCAACCGGCAAGAATGCAGGGCAGGTACGTGGCCCAATCCAGTTTACCTTTGCCCGTTCTGTAGATCCAATTGCTGCGGCAGAACATTCTATAACCCGTATGGCTGTGGCAACAGACGCTGAAGCTAAGAAACAAAGTGGTGACAACCGCACAATGGGACGTAAAGCTACCGTACCTTACGGTCTCTACATCTGTCACGGCTTCATTTCTGCCAACCTTGCCCAACAAACAGGCTTTTCAGAAGAAGACCTTGCGCTGTTCTGGGAAGCCCTGAAGAACATGTTCGATATGGATCGTTCGGCTGCACGCGGATTGATGAGTGCACAGAAATTGATTGTTTTCAAACATGATTCCGTATTGGGTAATGCCCCTGCCAACAAACTATTTGACTTGGTTAAGGTGGAGAAGGTGTGCGATGGAGCACCACGTTCATTCGGTGATTACCATGTCACGATAGACAAGGAACATGTCCCATCAAATGTTACTGTAGAGGAACTGATATAAAACAAAAGATAATGTATAGCGAAGACGATATGCTCATGTTGTCAGGGATTCAGCACTTCAGGTTCTGTCCCCGGCAATGGGCTTTGATTCACATTGAGCAGCAATGGGATGATAACCGTCTCACCATAGAGGGACAGATTCTGCATAAACATGTGGATGACCCGTTCTATAGACAGAAATGTGGAGATCAAATAACATTGCGTGCAGTGAATATCGCTTCGCGTGAGTTGGGGCTCTATGGCATTTCCGATGCCATAGAGTTGCTACCTTCTCCATCTTTGGAAGATACGATCTTGCATCCTAAATATCCAGGACGTTGGCGACCGGTGGCTGTGGAGTATAAGCATGGCAGACCCAAAAAGGATGAAGTGGATGAAGTGCAGTTGGCGGCACAAACGATGTGTCTTGAAGAAATGTACGCAATCCATATACCCTACGGTGTGTTCTTTTATGGAGAACTTCGTCATCGAATAGAGGTGGCTATAACAGATGAGTTGCGCGATATCGTCAGACAATGCGCCAGGGATATGCATGAAATATTCAGTAAGACTGTTATCCCAAAAGCAAAATATGAACGACATTGCGACAAATGCTCATTGAAAGAAATCTGTATGCCGACGATAGCCAAGAATTGTACCACGGTAGATACTTACCTCAATAAACACTTATATACATGAGAAAATTGTTGAATACTTTGTATGTGACGACACCTGAAGCCTATCTGAGTAAGGATGGGCTGAATGTCGTAGTATCAGTCAAGCAGGAGGAAGTGTTCCGTATTCCTGCTATAAACATAGAAGGCATTGTGACATTTGGATATATGGGCGCAAGTCCGGGCGTGATGAAATTGTGCAGTGACAATAGCATATCACTTACATTCCTATCTCCTCATGGCAGATTTATCAGCAGGGTACAGAGCGCAACGAAAGGGAATGTACTGTTACGCAAGAGACAGTATCAATTGTCGGATGATGAATCCTGGTCATTACATGTGGCACGACTGATGATTGGTGGTAAGATTCAAAACTATCGTAATATATTAAGGAGATATATTCGTGATTATGGAGAGAATGAAAACATTAATCGGGCGGTACAAGTGTTGGAACATGCCAAGCGTGAAGCTTTGGCGACCCAAGATAAGACGACCCTAATAGGGTATGAAGGCATGGCTTCAAATGCCTATTTTGAAGTGTTGCCTGTTTTGATACTTAATCAGAAGGCTGATTTCCCGTTTCATGGCCGTAATCGCCGTCCTCCTAAAGATGCAGTGAATGCCATGTTGTCTTTTGCTTATACTTTGATTGCTAATGATACATCTGCCGCACTCGAAACAGTTGGCCTTGATCCATACGTAGGATTTCTCCATACACTTCGTCCGGGACGTACATCCTTAGCATTGGATATGATGGAAGAATTGCGAGCCTATCTTGGTGATCGTTTTGTCTTGTCGTTGATTAATAAAAGACAAATAACATCCAAGGATTTTTTGTTTCAAGGTGATAATGGGGTTGTTATGACGGATAAAGGGAAAAAGACATTTATTTCCGCATGGCAGGCAAGGAAAAGGGAGGTGATAATCCATCCTTATCTTAATGAAAAAATAGAGATAGGGCTTCTGCCTTATGTACAGGCCATGTTGATGGCAAGATATATCAGGCAAGATATTGATAATTATCCGGTATTTCTAATAAAATGATTTACGATTATGCATATTCTTGTGACTTATGATGTGGATACTACGAGCAAAGAAGGAGCTCGCCGCCTACGACATGTGGCTAAGGCTTGCATAGATTATGGCCAAAGGGTACAGAATTCTGTCTTTGAGTGTGAGGTGACAGAAGCACAATATTGTCTCTTGATTGAACGAATCAAGCGTATTATTGATATGTCTCTTGATAGCGTTAGATTTTATATTCTCAATAAAAACGAAAATAAAAGGGTAAAAGTGATAGGTGTTGAAACTGCTTACAAAGTTAATAATGCTCTTATCATATAATTTATGCGAATGTGGAGTATTACGAAAAAAGTAGTATTTTCGCACCCCTTAATAATTAGCAGATTAACCCGTCTATAAGGCGATTGCAGCCATTAAGCTGAAATAAAAATGAGAATTCGCATATTAATAGGTCTAATTTATTGACTTATAATATGTAACTTTGCACACTGGTCGCACCCCGTGTGGGTGCGTGGATTGAAACAACCCCGGCGGCACAAAGGGTTAACATGTACAATGGTCGCACCCCGTGTGGGTGCGTGGATTGAAACTCGATCGGGAAACTGAATGAGATATTATCCGCAGGTCGCACCCCGTGTGGGTGCGTGGATTGAAACAAGGATCAAACAGATTCTAAGAGCGCAAAGAAGCTGGTCGCACCCCGTGTGGGTGCGTGGATTGAAACCGAACGAAAGTGAAGAAAACATTAAACGAATAAAAGGGTCGCACCCCGTGTGGGTGCGTGGATTGAAACTGGTGCGGAGTAAGTATATGAAAGCGCAAATGATCAAGTCGCACCCCGTGTGGGTGCGTGGATTGAAACGTATAATGGACGTGAATCCCGGATATACGGCCTCTGGTCGCACCCCGTGTGGGTGCGTGGATTGAAACCGCTATGTCATTAAAAGCACCTCCGAACGAATCTCGTCGCACCCCGTGTGGGTGCGTGGATTGAAACCTTGTTTTATACGGGCGATGTGGTCTTGGTATACGTCGCACCCCGTGTGGGTGCGTGGATTGAAACATTTTAGATATGATGGCCTTGGCGCTCTCGGGCGGTCGCACCCCGTGTGGGTGCGTGGATTGAAACCTTGAAAGTAAAGATGCCTGAGCGTTTTGACCGAGTCGCACCCCGTGTGGGTGCGTGGATTGAAACAGACCAATCATCAGAATATACACGTCCATCTGAGCGTCGCACCCCGTGTGGGTGCGTGGATTGAAACATGTCAATATAGCCGTCCCTGATCTGGACGAGAAAGGTCGCACCCCGTGTGGGTGCGTGGATTGAAACTAATATGTGAGGAGCGTAATACATATCAATAATCGTCGCACCCCGTGTGGGTGCGTGGATTGAAACTAGTAGTGTCTACCTCGTAGGTATAAGGAGTGCCGTCGCACCCCGTGTGGGTGCGTGGATTGAAACGTGACAACAGGTAGAATGTCACGAATTACCCCTAGTCGCACCCCGTGTGGGTGCGTGGATTGAAACTCTTATCCTTATCCTCGGCGAAAGGCTCGGAGAAGTCGCACCCCGTGTGGGTGCGTGGATTGAAACCACAAGTGGGAACGGCTTACTACCCATGTCGCAAGGTCGCACCCCGTGTGGGTGCGTGGATTGAAACCTCCGAGGGCTATCTCCTTGAACCACTCATATAGGGTCGCACCCCGTGTGGGTGCGTGGATTGAAACCTATGCCAAGCATGTGGCGTTAGGGCTTGACTTTGTCGCACCCCGTGTGGGTGCGTGGATTGAAACTCCTCCAGTACCTTTTTAAGCTGATATAGGCTCAGTCGCACCCCGTGTGGGTGCGTGGATTGAAACGAGTACAGTCTTGTTGTTAATACTTTTCCTAGAAGGTCGCACCCCGTGTGGGTGCGTGGATTGAAACATTTGTAAAGCGCAAGCTTTTTCATAAAAGATATACTTACGTGATGAAGTATATCTTCTATGGGACTTGAAGTGTTCTTCTGCGACGAAGGGATTAGTACTTCGTAAAAATAACTTTTTAAAGTCACTGACACTGACATATAATTTCGCTTAGTTATTTCTGCAAAAATCATTCATATGTAAACAAGTTTCGTATATTCGCGACCTTATAATAGTTTAAATATGGCAGAGGAACTACGGATTAAAAATGGTGATAAACAGGAAATGTATGAGACGTTGCTCCCGCAAATCGCCTCATTGGTAGGTAACGAGACCGACCTAATCGCTAACATGGCGAACATCGCCGCAGCACTCAAGCAGACTTTCGGTTTCTTTTGGGTAGGTTTCTACCGGGTCATAGACAATCAGTTGGTATTAGCGCCTTTTCAAGGCCCTATCGCCTGTACACGAATCAAATACGGAAAAGGGGTATGCGGCACGGCTTGGAAGGAGACCCGTACGATCATCGTACCGGATGTAGACGCTTTCCCGGGACATATCGCTTGTAGCTCGGCGTCACGCTCTGAGATCGTAGTTCCCGTGATATGGGAGGATAAGGTAATCGCTGTCCTTGATATAGACAGTGATCAACCGGATAGTTTCGATGAGACTGATCAGATCTTTTTGGAAAAGATAGTGGAATTGCTTCCTCATCAGTAAGCCTCGCCTCAGTACTTCCCAAGAAGTACTGTAGTACTGCCTAAGAGGTACTGTAGTACTGCCTAAGAGGTACTGCAGTACTTTGTAAGGAGTACTCCAGTACTCTCCGAAGAAATACCACAGTACTTCGCAAGGAGTACTCCGGTACTCTCCCTGAAGTACCGGGACAAATGCTACTTACCGCAAATACCCTTAAATGGACAATAAGAACAAGCCTTCCCCGTAGGGGTTTGCGTAAAGGGAATTTCCGGATTGAAGATCTCGTCCAAGCAGCCCCGCAGCCCCTCCTCGAACGCTTGGGCATAACCGGAGAAATCCTCTACCTTCTCCGACTTCCCCCGTTCGATACGGTGGTAGACCGATGGGTCGAACGGATCGGCGAAAAGGGAACGGACGTAATAAATGCCCGGTTGTATCGTCTTTCCTTTGTTCTCGGTGAGATGGGCGTACATCCAGCAATACATGAATACCTGCATCACGGCTTTCGCACGATCTTTCTCCTCCTTGTTGAATAGGCTCTCGATACTACTGAAAGTCGTAGTTCCGCTACCGCTCTTGTAATCGATGATACGGATAGCGTCGCGAACCTCGTCCACACGGTCGATAAAGCCTTTCAACCGGATCTCGGAATGGTCGGAAAGGCTGATCAGACCGTTTATCTTACGCTCGGACTCGATGTAAACGAAAGGGGTCAGCTTGCCGTCACGCTCCAAGATTTTCTCCACGTATTTGCGGATCATCTCGCCGATCAGGTAGTTTTGTCCGGTAAGGGAGCGAACCACCTCTGTCTTGAAAAACTCGCTGGCGAAAGCCCGGGCGATAGCTCCGGTAAGCAAGGCCGTATCCTTACGGATCGCTTTCAGCAAATCCACGGTAACCATCTTCCCTTGGAACGGCTTGTAAAGCTCCTCCATCACTTTATGTAAGATACTTCCGAATACATCGCTCTCGATCGTCTCGCTCACCTCCTCTTCCTCTCGAATGCCTTCCACAACGGAAAAATAGAATTTCAACGGGCAATCCAGATACGTATTGATAGCGCTCGCCGAGATCGCCTTGCTCCCCCCTTTCCGGTAAGCGTCTAAACGGCGCATGATATCCTCCCTTTTCGGCACGGCCAATGGCGGGGTCTTGGAGGAAGATACGTTATAGACCACCAATTTATCTCGCATCGGCACCTCGTAATGATAATGCAGCTGGTGAACAAAGCGACTTACCTCTCCCGTCTGCAATCCGTTGCTGCGGGTATCGTATAAAAGGCTCACGTGGCTGGCACGCTCTATCAAACGATAGAAATGGTAGGCCCATACGCTATCTTGATGCTCGTAGGTAGGCAACCCGAAACCCCTGCGTAGGTTATAAGGGATAAAGGAGTTCGCCGCTTTCCGCTGCGGGAAAATACCCTCGTTCATGGATAAGATAATCAGACGGTCGAAATCCAAGGCACGGGTCTCGAGCACACCCATAATCTGGAGGCCGGAAAGCGGCTCGCCGTGGAAGGGGATCGTGATCGTATCAGTCACCCGCTTCAATAGGCGGAAGAAGGTATCTATTTTCATCTCTATACGAGCGTCTTTCATTACCTCTTTCATGCGGTTTACCGTGGTGAAATAATGGAAGATGAACTCTTGCTCCAAATCGTTCGTCCGCTGGGGTGCGTCCTCCTCTTCCTCATCGGAAAGGGCGGACATAACCTTGTTCAGCTCTTCCAACACCTTGATCAGATAGTCCGAGAAGGCCTCCACCCCGGTCACCGGCGTGAACAGGATTTCTAGCAAAGGCGTTTTCCCTAACTCCGTATGCGAGATATAGATCTTGTTGTTCTCCGTGATCTCTTTCACCAAGGAGGAAATAATCTCCGGTGAGGTGGAGAGGATGTAGCGATGGTTCAATACCGGCAGCACGTCGCGGAAATAGAACAACGGATTCCGGTCTATGTAGCGTACGTTCTTCTGCAACGCCAAGATATACTCGATCAACGAGGCGACCGGGGTTCCCGCCAAGGGATAACCCATCGTGACGTTGATACGCCGGATTTGCTCCGGTATGGCGTTCAGCACCGGGATCAGCAGATGTTCATCGGGCAAGATCACCGCCGTACGCAGGGCTTCTTCCGAACTCATCTCCGCTTCCTTGCACCAATCGCTCAACAGGGTGTAGACGTGCTTGGCCTGCCCGATACCGGAAGGGATGCCGATCACCTCGATCTCGGTCTTTACCTTCTCCTCGGGGGGTAATTTCATCGAGGAAGGGAAGCTCTTCCGGTTACGGGAGACGAAATAAGAGGCCTTATTATCCGGATCGGTTACCTTATCGGATACATAATCCCAATAGAAATCCGCTATCTTCCGCTTCTGCAACTGGGCTAAGAAACGTTCTTCCGATACGGACAAGGCGTTCAAACCGACAAAGACAATTTGCTCGTAAGGTAAATCCGGAGACTCGCCCCGTTCCATGCTTTCCACGACCTCCCGGAAGATCATGCCCTCGTAGCCTTTTCCCTCGGCGGCCAAGGTCGCACGGAATTCCTCATAGAGATCGTATAGCACTTGCCAGACCGCCAAGAACTGTTGCTGGTTCGGCGTATCGCCCCGGGGATAAAAACTGGACCAGAAACTACGGATAGCGGCGATCTGCTCATCACTTAAGAAATCGAAATCATTCTCTATCTCCCGTAGGTCCGTCACGTTACTGAATAGCATGCGGGCATTTGCCATGTACTTATCGATATCGTCGAAGTCGTTGAGCAACATCTCGCCCCAATACAGGAATTCATCGAAAGTCTCGGTGGAACCGCTTTGGCGGATGTAGATGTCGTACAGGGTAAAAAGCATACTGATCCGGTCGGCGGATTGTTTTCCGCTCAACTGGATAAAGAGATCGTTGATCGTAAGGATTGTCGGAGAGAAAAGGGGAATATCGG